>VFQP010000729.1_pt1 | contig 54866 bp, 53 predicted proteins | sample 3512351 | NCBI WGS metagenome assembly VFQP01 (sample SAMN10412372, study PRJNA504923) | tailings metagenome | isolation source: Relicate 1 Philex TSF1 revegetated site | place: Philippines: Tuba, Benguet | collected 2017-08-29 | reverse complement strand
CATGCCGCCATCTTTTGAGAAGGTCGCGCATCCACCTAATAACAAGCTTACGGCAACAAGAATGACGCTGCGTGCCCTGAAGGTTCCAATATTAGTGCGCATGTGAATCTCCTTCAGATGATGATTCATGTTGATGACCTGAATGGTTGTCTTGAGCTGGTATTGCTGATTCACTTGCTTCACCATGGTGATGTCCAACGTGGTGATGACCACCAGATGCAGGTAAAGATAGAACACCAATGCCATGGCGATAAACCACTTCACCGCCCAGCCATGCCGTTGTCGTTACAGCCATTGATAAACCAGCCAGGCAAACTAATACAGGAATGGACATCGGCATGTCCTGACGCGACTTCAACGAGTGCCAGACTGCAACGAGCACCAATCCAACAGCAGTAGGGATTGCCCAGGCACGATGCAATAACATGGCAGCATGGCCGGCATCATCGTGATTCATGGTTGAGTTGAATGCCAGCCAACCAAAACCAACGGCAGCCACAGCACTTACACCGGCTAGCATCAATGCGTAATATCCTGCGGCGGCCAATGCCGTGGATGATGCAGATTGGCGGAACAGGCGGGCAGCAAGGCCTAAAATGAAAGCCACCATAGTCAATGCAATTGGGAAATGCACCACTGCCGGATGCAGGTTTGGAATAATTTGGAAGCCGGTGTGTTCTGAGGGCGCTACTGGTTTAGCAGCTTCTGAAGGCTCATGGATATGGCTTGAGTGATCTTCTTCCGCAAGTTCACCCACCGCATTTCCATGCTCATGGGGCGTTGATACAACCTCTTCACTATCACCTTCTGAATGATTCATATTTTGCATGGCGTGATGATCCATACCCGCATGGTTCATCATTGCATGGTCGTGTATGTGTCCCGACATTTCAGGGGAAGATGATTTGTGATCCATGCTCGCCATACTGCCGCCCATATCCTCAGCCTGACTATTCATGTCATGCATTTTGCTATGGTCCATTCCCGGCATGCTGTGATGGTCCATGCCTTTCATATTGCCGTGATCCATGGGGGGGATCTGAGACTTTGAGTCATGTGAAGCATGCGTATCGCCATGAGAGATACTATGTCCCATCGCTTCATGATTCATTGGTTGATCAGAGGAGTGCTGCATCCCCGACATTTGATGTCCTTGGTCTGCAATCGAAGAGTCTAGTGATGTCCAATCTGTTTGATTGTCACTATTTGTCGCCTTGTAATCTTCAAACGTGGACTGGTAAGGCGCGGAGCTTTCTTCCGCAAATGATGCGCTAATACCCAATGCTAATGTCATTGCAAGACACAATAAGTATTGATAGAGGGAGGCAAGCCTGACTCTCTTTAAGGTAGGAAATTTCATATAAACCTCTCATTTAGAATTCCCAACATCTATTGGAAACTCATTCTTTTGCTTGCCGCAAGCAGGCAAAAGCATAAGTGTAGTGGCTAAAGACCTGATAGGACTTTAGCCAATAACATACTAATGAGGGTAAAGCGCGGAGGTCGCTCAGGACCGGAGGATATGTGGCTAGTGAAATCTGGAACGATAAAACCGATGGCTGTACCTGCAACAATCAAATGATGCTTCAGCCCATCACTCGAAGTTGCAAAGGCGAAACCTGAGCAACAGACTGAACATTTGGAGCAATGGTTACAAGCGTGTTTAGTATCATCTTGATGTTTGTGAGCATGACTCTCCACAGCACCTTCGTGATGTTCATGGCTATGACCACTTACACCTTCATGACTGTGCTGGCTTTGTGGCTTCTCGCAATTCATCATGCTGACCGCTGCAATTCCCTGCACCGGTAGAATGATTGCGATGAGCCAAATAGCGAAGATTTGAATGAGCTTTCTCACGATGAGCTTATGATACCCCTAAATTAAAAATGATTCAGTGCCAAACTGAAATTTTCCTGTTATGAAATATCCTATGTTTGATTAAGCGCAAGTTGCTCCAGGATGGGGCACTCTGGGCGATCATCCCCATGGCAGCAATCTACAAGCTTTTGTAGCTCCGACTTAATCGACATCAAGCTTTGAATCTTTTGGTTTAAGGCTTCAACATGGGCGTTTGCTAATTCTTTCACTTTACTGCTTGGCCGATGCGGGTCTTGCCATAAGCTTAATAACTCCTCAATTTGCTTGATAGAAAAGCCTAAGTCGCGAGAGTGTCGAATAAAACTCAGCGTATGGATATCTTTTTCAGAATATTGACGATATCCCGCAAAAGTTCTTGAAGCGACAGGCAACAACCCGACGCTTTCGTAATGCCGGATCATTTTGGTTGATATACCCGACGCCTTTGCAGCTTGCCCAATATTGAATAAACTCATCGCCCATGCCCAAGTGATAGGTAAAAAGCCTGCTGATATTGCTCAGCAGGCAGATAGAAATTACTTAGTTGCAGGTGGAAAACCAGCATCTATAAGCGCTGAAACGATCTCATCTTTTGCAACGCTGGTTTCAACGTTGACCGTCCTGGTAGGAGGGTCCGTGGTAATGCTTGCTTCTGGGTCTATGGCTTTAATGGCACTTGTCACACCCCTTGCACATCCACCGCAGGTCATATTTTCAATATGAAATTCCATCATCAACTCCTTAAAGAATAATTGGTAGTGATATAAGCTTAAAGGTTCCAATAATGGTAAGGTCAAGCATTATTATTCAAAGGCTTTGTGGTTGTTGGGTTCCACTAAAGGTGGTTGGAATGTCCGTAAACGCAAGGCATTCCCTAAAACGAATACGCTCGATAAGGCCATTGCTCCGGCAGCAAATACTGGTGAAAGTAATAACCCCCAGGCAGGATAAAGAACCCCAGCCGCTACCGGAATCAAAGCCGTGTTATAGGCAAATGCCCAGAACAGGTTTTGATGAATATTGCCTATCGTTGCTTTGGATAAAGCAATCGCATTCGGCACTCCTTGCAGATTGCCAGACATCAAGACGACATCTGCTGATTCTACAGCGATATCTGTACCGGTCCCGATTGCCAGGCCTACATCTGCTTCTGCCAGCGCGGGGGCATCATTGATGCCATCCCCCACAAAAGCAATCTGCCCATAAGTAGATTTCAAGCGGCGTACCGTGTCAACCTTGCCCTCAGGCATGACCTCAGCAATGACTTCATCAATGCCAAGCTGGCGGGCGATTGCATGTGCGGTCTTGGCATTATCCCCAGTAATCATGGCCACTTTGAGACCTAACTGATGCAGTGCGGAAATTGCACCAGGTGTCGAAGTTTTTATGGGGTCAGCGACTGCAATAATGCCAGCCAACTGACCATTAATAGAAGCGTATAAAGGTGATTTACCTTCTTTACCCAACCGCTCAGCAGTTTGCGCAAAGACATTCAAATCTAACCCTAGTTGTCGCATGAAGCGATCAGCGCCCACTTCCACGAGAGCACCTTCAACACTTGCTCTTACGCCCATACCAGTCACAGACTCAAAGTCTGTTAAAGACGGTAGTGATTGTCCATTTTCAGTGGCAGCGGTCACAATAGCGCGGGCAATTGGATGCTCAGATTTAGATTCAACCGCCCCGATTTTTGCAAGAAGACTATTACGCTCGAAGCCCTCTGCAACTTCCAGGTCGGTCAGTACTGGCCGACCTTCTGTTAGCGTACCGGTCTTGTCAACTGCGACAACTTTGGCATCCTTGAGTAACTGTAATGCTTCGCCTTTTCTGAACAATACGCCAAGCTCGGCACCTCGCCCCGTTCCAACCATAATTGAAGTCGGCGTAGCCAAACCCATGGCGCATGGGCACGCAATGATCAACACGGAGACTGCATTCACTAATGCGAAGGTCAACGCAGGGGATGGACCAAAGATCATCCAGCTGATAAATGTGAGCAAAGCAGCACCCATAACAGCAGGTACAAACCACATAGTCACTTTATCTACGAGCGCCTGTATTGGCAGCTTAGATCCTTGTGCCTGTTCCACCATACGTATGATCTGAGCCAGCATGGTTTGATTTCCAACGGCTGTCGCACGCATCTCCAACATCCCTTTCTGATTAACGGTGCCGCCGACTACAGAACTACCCAGGATTTTTTCAACAGGGATGGGTTCACCAGTGATCATGGATTCATCAACGAAACTTTTACCATTGGTGACTTCACCGTCTACCGGCACTCTCTCACCAGGTCGCACTTCGAGCACATCATTCAGCACCACTTCATTGATAGGCACATCCAAAAAGCGATGATTGCGCATGACATGCGCTTCTTTGACCTGCATTTTTGCCAGGCGCTTGATTGCTTCGGAAGTGCGCCCCTTGGCACGGGCCTCCAGAAATCGGCCAAGTAATATCAAAACGACAATGACTGCAGCCGCCTCATAGTAGACATTGACCGTTCCTTCCGGTAACAGTCCAGAAGCAAAGGTCGCGACTATTGAATATCCGAAAGCCGCAGCAGTACCTACTGCTACGAGCGAGTTCATGTCTGGAGCAAGCCTAAGCATTGCAGGAAAGCCTTTCTGGTAAAAGCGCCTACCAGGGAAAGCCAGTACCAGAGCCGTCAACACAAACTGCATGTACCAACTAGTGTTCATACCAATGGTATCCATGATTAATTCATGAACACCTGGTATCAAATGCGCACCCATTTCCATTAAAAACACTGGTAACGATAGTGCTGCTGCGAGAATGAGGTCCCGCTTCAATTTGAGTAATTCAATCTCTTTTTGATTTTCTGCTACAGCCTGTAAGGAGGATAGAGAGTCAACGACCTTAGCTTCGTAACCGATATGCTCGATCGCGGAAATCAATTCTGCTGGGTCAGCAGAACCATATATGGAGGCACGTTCAGTGGCTAAGTTAACTGTTGCTTCAACGACCCCTGGTACAGATCTGAGGGCTTTCTCAACACGCCCAACACATGACGCACAGGTCATGCCAATAACATTGAGTTCTATCTTGGATGTTGGAACTTCATAACCAACTTTATGAACAGCTTCGATCAAGGCTGTGCGATTTACCTCTTCGGTAACGTGAATAGTCGCTCGCTCAGTTGTCAGGTTGACTGAGACACTTTCTACGCCAGGGACCTTTGTTAAGGCGGCTTCAACACGCCCAACGCAGCTGGCGCATGTCATCCCTTCGATAGGAAGCGAGATATTTTGGATGGCATCGCTTGAAGTCTTTTTAGACATGCTCATAATCCGGAAACTTGTATTAACTATATTTCCAGTCTAAAGCTTCCCTCCATGGGAAGGTCAACTGATTTATTGTAAATTAAAGAATCCTATTAGGTAGTACTTTAAGCTAGATCAAACAACGCCTCCATAATTGATGGCGTTAAAAATTCTTTCAACCTCTAGAAGACCAGCATTTGATTCGCACAATGTTATGGGAGTCTTGCCTAAAATAGGGTGGTATTGATGAACAAGCTTACGCGCAAGTTGGGACTAAATGGACATATCAAACGTAGGGAATGGGTATGAAATTAAAGATTCAAAAATAAGGCAATAGCGCCGCGGTACAGTTGCCAAATGCGATACTATCCGAAATCGGTGCAGCCATTGGCGATACTTTAATGGTCGATCCAAAGGCGTTTCGCGTTGTAAAACTCAAATACAATCTAGATGATCTTCTCGATCAATGTGATAAGGACGCTAAGCCCCCACTGACGTGGCGATGTAGGGAGATGAGCCCTGTTGGCCAAGAGATCATTTGAAACCTTGGACGCCAATATTAAATTGGAGCATCTTTGTCAGTCTCTGCTTCCATTTCAAAATCTGAGAAGCTACTTATTCTAACGGTCTTATTTGTAAAGCGAGCGACAATCTCCAACTCACCACCCATAGCTTGAACGTGTGTGCGTAAGGAAGATAAATATATATCTGCGAGCTTTTCTAACTCTTTAAATGATGGTTCATGAACATCCAATGTTTGAGTTAGTGTAAGTATCTGTTGAGAGAGCGAACCTGTTTGCTTTAAGTGATGCAATAGCATTTCTCTCATTAGTTTTTCTGTAATAGTTTGAGAGCGCAGCTGCGATTCAGGGCTCATAGTTAAACGAAGATTTGAAAAGCTTTTAGTCATCCATCCCACACCCTTACAAAATCTCACTGGATTTTCATCCGCTTCAGCTTAAACAGCTGCACCATAATTTATTGCACTTAGTATTTTCTGAATCTCAACAAATCCAGAAGCTGATTTGGCCACAACGATAGGAGTAGCTCCTAACAAGGAATGATATTGATTGAGCCAAGACTCTGCCACCGATTCGGAACCAAAGGTATTAATAGCTAAGGCTCGGATTTGTGCAAGATTTGCAGCGCTATTGGACTCCATATTCATATCGACATCCCGAAGTATTGGTATTGCTGTTTATCACAGACTATTTTTATGTTGTTGACCACTCACTAGCTATGCACTGACCGAGATCACTTGCAGCCTGATTTCATAATTACTCTAACTCATTGATGAATAGACTTTGCTAAACTCTATGAGGCTTTCTTTTTTTGAAAGACTAAACAGTCGCCCATCATTGAGTTCGATTGTGACCTTTTCTGTACCATCAGTATGGTTTTGATAAACGGATTTGACTACTTCCTTTTGCCATGTCCTGGCGCCATCCAATATCAAAGAGTTCATCAAATAAATATGGTTGATCTTTAATTCTATATTTTTGATTAAATTCATTAGATCGCCATCGGGACCAATAATTATCTCAATTGATCGCCCGTTGCTTTCTTTTATTGGTGAGCAGTTTGCATGGAACCAGTAATCGCAATTGACTAAATAGACATATCGCCAGAAGCTGGTATTCAATTCGTCCTCTTTGGACTTTACATACGGCACACTATCCTCATGAAGCGTTGCTAGCATTATTTCGGGAAATTCAGTCAATGTGTCCTTTAGATTATAGTCCTTTAGAGCACATTTTGGCTATATAAGCTCCTTTATAGGGGCTTAATATGGAAATTCAAAAAGCACTAGGTTTAGCAATCAAAGAAATCCGATTGAGCAAACAACTAACGCAAGAGTTCTTTAGCGACATATCAAGCAGAACATATATGTCTGTTTTAGAGAATGGCAGAAAGAAACCTAGTGTTGATAAGATTGATAGCCTTGCAAATGCAATCGGAGTGCATCCGCTCACAATACTTACCTTATCGTACCTGATTGCAAACGAGGGTTTGAGCTTGGCTGACCTGCAAAAGAAAGTATCTGATGAGTTGAGTACCATCAATCGCTAAACGCTAGCTGCAATAGCAGCTCGAAGTTCGCTGACAGTGTAGGGAGGGGTTCTGTGGTGGGCCACATGGTGACAAGAGGCGCACAGTGGAATGAGGTCTTTAATGGGGTCAACTTGATATGCCTCACCGATATCGGCTAATGGGGTCACATGGTGAACATGAATGAGATCTTTACCAATAACACCATATTTGTTTTCATATACCAAACCGCATGCTTGGCACTTAGCCCCATAGTACTCAATACAAAGTCGACGAGCGTCTTCGTTTCGCTCATAACTCGTAAGCAGAACCTCTCTTGGGGTTCCCTCTGTTAGGTTCGGTGTTGGCAGTTGCTCAGTGCGAATAAAGCTCGGAGGAAATATACCTATGGCGAAATCCCCCGCAATCCCAGTGACATCAGCATTCCAGGCCCCCCATTCTCCAATGTGCAAACTTGATTTAGGCGGGTTTTTAAGGAGTTCACTTACCATTTCTCCAGTTACTGGATCTCGCGAAATCTTAAGCATGTCAGTATTTCGTTCATGTAAATACTGAGCAGGCCACTCACCTAGTTGACCAAGCCAGGATTCTCCTTGTGCGTAACATTCTCTAGCGATTTCAAGGCATAGATCATCTGATGGTACTGCTATTGAAATGTAAAATGGGGGTGTTAACTCTCCAGCAGGCGGTGTTAGGTAGACGTAATTTCTTGATTTTTTGACCAGTGTCCAACCTCTTCGTGGAAGGATTACACTAAGTGTCATAGAAGCACCAAAACGGTAAGTGTATGGCCCATATTTTTTTGGAGCCTTTCCACTTGGCTTGAGCTCAATGGATTTCGTTATCCATCCTGGGGGATAGTGTGTTTGAGCTGCAGCTTCAGTCAATGATGTAATGTTTTTTTGATCCATGATCCATTTAACCACTAAAGCATTAAAAAGTTGGAAGCAAAGTTAATATAAATGTAAGGCAACAACAAGCTGACAAAAATGACCTCGTCGCTGTGAGGCTATTAGACGGGCTTGAAGACATAAATAGCCATTTTGGAGAATTGTTTAATGAACTGGATATTGGATCTCTTAACTTGGGAAAACATATTAAACTCAGCATTCACAACGTCGTTGGTCGGCGCGTTAGCAGGTGCTTATGCTGGCGCCAAAGCTGCTCAGAATATTGCGGAGCGAAGTAAAGAGAAAGAGGAGTTCCAGACGCAGATACGAAATACAAATGCTGCAATTACTTTTTCATTTATGATTTGCAATGCTGCCATTGCTCTTAAAAAACAAAATACAAAACATCTAATAGACAGTTATTTCCAAGCAAAGTCTGTTTATGAAGAATATCTTTTAACAAAAAAACACGGGACTACCGCCAAAGAGGTCGTTTTTGAGTACCAAGCTAATTTATCTAGCTTACCAGTTCAGGAAGTGCCATTAATAGCACTTCAAAAGCAGGTCTACGAAAACTTATCAATCACAGGTAGGCCTTTAGCGCTTGTATCTACTATTACCACTATGCAATCGGCTCTGAACGCCGCAATAGTAAAGAGAAATGAAATGATTCCAGAATTTCAGAAGCTATCTTTGGAAAACCGTAAAGGCGATTTTCTAGCCCTATATTTTGCAACACCCTATGGGGAAGGCCATACGAATGCCCAATATCACGATTTGATGCACGCAATACGTCGTCTGAATGATGATGTAATCTTTTTCAGTCGGTTGCTGAGCAAGGACTTGGAAGCTTATGGCAACGCAATAATGGAAAAATATAAAAGCAAGTTTGGAGATGTAATTGAGCGCATTCATCCAGCTAGACATGAAGATATGCCTGGCATTATTCCGCTGGATGAGAATTATCAAGATTGGTTTACCGCGTTCCCTCAGCAGTAACCTAGTAGCACCATCGTTAAGAAAAGACTAATTCTGATTATGAGTGTTGTAGCTCATATCAACAATGAATGAGCGCATTAGTAAACTATCCAAAATACTGCTCGTCGGGATGTCTTTAAGAATCCCAGATCGCTCCAGAATTCGCCAAGGAGCCACCATAAACTTCTTGGTGTAGTAAATACACAGTCCCCAAACACTGAATATCATTCCAAGAGCTATAAAAACTCTCCATGGTGATGTTTGCGCAATGCTGATTGAGAATATATTCAGTCCACAAATAAAGCTGACAATTACAAAAAAGACGAACCCAAGCACGGGGGATACCCTATCTGGTGTTGCAAATACCTCGTGTTGTTTAACACTGATTTGGCCGGAGCCAACCAATGCTTTGACTTCCGGATCGGTTAAGTTATATCGACGTTTAATGGCAATTATTTTGGAGCGTACCGTCGCATTAGCAGTCAATCCAAATCGATACTTGAACATCCGTTGATTCGTAGCTGCTATTCTGTCTAGGTCATCATCCGAACGAGTTGACATGTACACTCTCATGGAAGATGCCAAGTTAAACTCATAGTAATCTCGGTTAGCATTTCTTTGCTGATCAGCGATATTGATGTTTGTAGTGTTAGCTTGATTGGTCATAATAAATCTCACTCTTTATGAGACTGAATAACTACCCTTCGTAGTAGTCTCTTCCAGCATTCCGTTGATTCGAGCTTATGTTGAAGTTAAGAGATATCGGTTGTGTTTGGGTTAATAAGTTTATTGGATCTTTAGGAGTTCTGGATTCAAAATAGGCTGCGGCAGATGCCATAATATTGCGCTGACGCAATGTTTCATCAGTGAACAAATGGCCATTGTAAAGCTCAATCGCCAAGCCAAAATCCTCAGTTTCATGCTCTATATTATCCAGAAATTTTTTAATCTCGGAATCAGCTGCAGCCTCATTGAGCTTGTTATTTTTAATAAGCAACATGATGGATTTTGCGGCGACATCCTTTTCTAAGATAGCCTTTCTAGCAATTGATATTTGAAGTTGAATCATCCGCAGTAATGGAATATCAATCTGTGTTTCACCTTTTAAAGTGCCTTCACCAGTAAGTAGCCAATCTATTGAAATGCCAAATTCGATTTTTATGGCGTAGAGAAATTCAGCTCCTGGCTTTTTAATACCTCTCAAAACGTCGCTTACAAAACCTTGCGAAACCTTTAGCTGCCGGGCGAATTCTGCCTGACTCAATCCAATCATTGCTAGCAATGAAGACAATCTTGTCCCTAAGCTATCCAGATGAGAGGTAGAGGTTATATGGATGTCTTGATTATTCATATCGGTATAAGATATATTATGCTATCTCTTAAGTTATAAAAAATACTCAATAGAGATAGATTACTCTTTAATTTACACTCTGTCATCTCTAATCATGGATGGAATTGAAATCAACTATCGCCTTCGCAAGCTTGGTATGAGCCAAGCGAAAATTGCACGGACCCTCGGCGTTGCCAGTGGTGTAGTGAGCAATGTGATCCATGATCGAACAACGGCTTATGCTGTAGCAAGCCATATCGCGCAGTTATTAGAGTGCGAAATTGAGGACCTATGGCCCACGCGCTACGTTTTTAAACCAAGAAAAACGACAACCCAGAATGATGGGAAAAACACGTGCGTGTTATTGGAAGGAGAAGTGAAATGCCCTAATCATCTCGATTGATTCAATATGGGCCCATAAACGCAAAACCCGAGGATTCCGGCCTCGGGTTGCGAACTGCTATCAAGTAATCCACTTGAACCCGTAGTATCTGCGCCGCGCATGAAGATGTCAAGTCATGCGCGATGGGCTTTTTCATCCCTATTATTCAAAAAGACCAAGTAAACGCTAAATGCACTTGGCCTGTTTAAAGGAGAAAATTCCTTATGCGGATTCCCATGCATTTGCAACGTGAAATCGCACGTTTGCATTTCCATACCCCTGAACAATCATCACGCGCAATCGGGCGCGCTACTGGAGTATCTCCTAATACTGTTGCCCGAATCATTGACGCCATTAAAAGCAGCAACAAAAGCTCTGAAGAGTTAACTAACCTAGATGACGATGCTTGGCATGAAGCTCTTACGGGCCGGGAAAGAGTAAGGCCTCAAAAAGAAAGACCTGATTGGGGAGACATCCATCGGGAAATGCTGAGGCCAGAAGCTACTCGCGAGCAACTATGGAGAGAGTGGCGAGAAAATCACCCAGACGGTATAGGGTACTCGCAATTTACTGCTGAGTATCGTAAATGGATAGGCGCACAAAGACTTGTGATGCGTCAAATACACCGTCCTGGTGACAAAATGTTTACTGATTTTGCAGGCCAAACCATAGAAATTCGTAGCTTATCGGGAGAGCCACCACGGCATGCCCAACTTTTTGTGGCTGTGATGGGTTGCTCTAACTATGCATATCTGGAGGCTGTATGGCAACAAACATCAGAGTGTTGGGTGAGTGCTCAAACCAATACATTGGAGTTCTTTGGAGGAATTCCGAACTGGATTGTTAGTGACAATCTCAAGGCGGCTGTAAGTCGACGGGAGCGTGATCGTATAACTATCAATCCTGCTTACTCAGACTTTCTCCGACACTATGGGGCTGCTTCATTACCAACCAAGCCTAAATCCCCTAAACAAAATGCTAAAGCTGAAGCTGGTGTTCAGATCGCACAGCGATGGGTATTGTTTGCCTTAAGAGATCGGATATTTTTTAGCCTAGAAGAAGCAAACCAAGAAATTCGTCGATTGAATATTGCTCTGAATGAACGTCCTTTTAAGAAAATGGAAGGATGTAGAAAAAGTAGATTTGAAGCACTTGATTTGCCAGCCTTACGCCCGCTCCCCGAAACACGATATGAATATGCCAATTGGAGATATGCAATTCGAGTTGGAGACGACTATCTTATCGAACACCAGAAGTCCTTTTATTCCGTTCCATGGAAGTATCGTGGTGAAACAGTGGATATCAGATTCAATGATCGGATGCTTGAAGTATTTCGTAAAAATGTACGTATCGCTGTTCATGCAATCAACAATGAAATTGGAGGCCTTTCCAGGATAGAAGATCATATGCCGGCAGCGCATCGTAACGTTCTTGAAGGAGAGCCTTTAGCTTTACTTAAATGGGCAAAGAATACAGGCGAGCATACGGAAAGAATGATTACTTACCATTTAACTGAGCGACACGATCCAACTAACGGTCTCCGGGCTGCACGAAAAATGCGCGAGATTTCGAAGCTTTACGGCGAAGAACGCTTTGAAGCTGTATGTACCTATGCCCTGAGCTTGAATATCACAGCGCTTCGTAGCATTGAATCCATTATTAAAAATGATGCTGATTTAAGAGCTCGCCATATTGGGGCACTTTCACAGGCTATAAATCGAACAGCGCACTCTGATGTTCGAGGACCAAATTATTTCGGAGACTAAAATGTCAATCGTTGAACAAACTCTATCAAACCTTCGTTTACTTAAGCTATCTGGAATGGCTGACACTTACACCTTGCAACTTGACCAGCCAAAATTGAATGCAAAATCGTTCGATGAGAGATTTGCCATGCTGGTTGATTACGAAATAACCAATCGCGAAACTCGGCGTATTCAACGGTTTATTAAGTCAGCTGGCTTTCCAGAAAGGTGCTCACTAGAGGATCTGGATGACAGGCCAAGTAGAGACTTGGATAAGCCATTGATTTCAACATTGGCGACATGTGAGTGGATACATCGAAAGCAAAACTTAACTATTCGCGGCGCGACTGGTACAGGTAAGACTTGGCTAGGAACTGCTATTGGAACCCAAGCATGCAGGCTCGGCATATCGGTGATATACATACGTAGTAATCAGCTGCTTTCAGATATTGCGACAGCATTGGCTGACGGGTCATTAGCCAGCCTAAAAACCAAACTCATTAAACCAGCATTATTAGTTATTGATGATTTTGGACATGGCCAGATAAATATCTCGGTGGGTCATGTTCTATTGGATATTATCGATCAAAGAATGCGCTCAGGCTCTTTACTCTTCACAACTCAATATCCCTTCGAGCAATGGCATGATTTGTTTCCTGATCCAACACTAGCAGACGCTATATTGGATCGCGTGGTACACCAATCACATGTTCTGCATTTGAAAGGTGAGTCTATGCGGAAGTTGCGTGCAAAGAAAAAGTTGACTGATCGCTAAGCCAGCTCGCTTTAGACCCAAACTGCCACCAATATTGCAGTTTGGGTAGCTTGCTGATCTTGCATATCCCAAGCCCAACACAATCGTTTGGTTTTATTATTCTGGTAACTTTTTGCCTAAGTCACTGAATACCAAATTCAAGTCATCCATATCCAAAGGCCACATTTCTACAGTCTTGGCCGGATTATGTGAGACTAAATAATAGATAAGCAATATAGCCGGTTGGGAAAATATGTGCCTATTCTCTCGGTATTGTTTTATTTTTTGGTATATGTAATTAGTCTTTTGCAAGAATTCGGAAAGAACGTTAGCGGGACTTTCTGGAAGCAATTCAAAATAGGTATCTACCAAGAGTTGATTGGATTGCTCATCCCCCACGTCTGGATGAACATTATTCCGATAGTTGTCCTTCAACAAGCTAAGTATGTCGTTCTGCGGTTTGATAGCCTTTTCGATATCTTGCATCGCTTGCTCGAAGAACTCATCTGTTGCTTCAATCAAAGCCATACTTTTCGCCACTGTTCGCTTTACACCTGGCTGCGCAACCGTTTTAGGCTTGTATAAGGTGTCGTGAGTCAGTTCACTATGGGCATGTTGCAATAACGTCCTTATTTGGATTTCGCACGAGGTGTTTTCTAAGATTTCGATCCCTGAAAAATTATTGCCTTTCGTGGCACGAAGTACAAAATGCACTGATTGATATGAGAACTCTAACGGTTTTTCTAAACGTTCGGCTTCGTAGTCTCGATCCTTGGAAGCATCCCAAAATGCTTTACTCTCTTTTGACTCAATTATCTGGCAAATTTTCTTGATATCGCTAGTTAGTAAAACGACAAATCGCATACCTACCTTATCCGTAACATCATCATAAGGATTGGCGTATTGTTTACGATAGAAAGCTTTATCCACCAATGTGGACTCAAGCTTTAGTCTGGGTTTTACCGGTACCTTCAAAAAGTAATCGAGCTGGGTCGGAGCAATTGCCACCGTTAAGGCCTGCTCAATCGTATTTTTAATGAAATCAGCCCAAGCCTGGTAAACCGGTTTTTCATGTTCCCAGCGCTTAAGGAACTCCTGCTCGGTCATTCTTGATCCATAATTCGACCCCGAATAATAACTTGGGTCCATTGTGGTGTTTGGCCATCATCCGTTGGTTCGCCATCAATGACGCTCATATTCACATAATCTTCAAAATCTTTAGGCGGGGCAGTCAGTTTGATATTGTGTCCAAATACGATTTTGCGTTGTTTGAGTGCTGAGGCTACCTCTGTTAAATCCTTGTGAATCGCATTCAATGGGAAGTTGTTTTGTACCATGTGTTGTCGATATGCATCCTGCAATTCTGCAGTCGGAATATAAGCCTCCGAGAACGCTGACACTTGTACAGTAGCCGTATTATCTACTTTGAGATAAGTTGTCAGCGCAGTAAGTAAATCACTTCTGGTTTCTTCATCAATATTTGCTTTCTTGATGAAGTCTTTAGTCAACGTATGAAATTGTTTTGTCTGAAATGCACTATCAGTTGGAAAAGCCAACCCTAAGAAGGTTTCGTAAAAATATTGTGCAGCGCCTTGGCGGTTTCCCTTTGTTGCCAAGTCATCAAAAAGAAATCCTTTCCACTGGGCTGAAGGGTTTTCATCGTTCGCCACTGCATCAATATTCGCCTGAATGAATGCACCAATTTTATAAAGTTTGGCTTGAGGGGTCAGGATCAAGTCTTTTAAATATTGCAGGAATAATTGACCTTCTTCTTGCCGTTTAATGAAACCTGCGTGTGGCTCTGCTTTAATCACACACATCAAATTGCGTGTTGGGTGACCGCATGTTCCCTCAATAACAACAACAATACCGCCAGGAATTCCTTTGCTTTTCTGGGCGTCTGCCAAATTTGCAGTAACTGTCTGAGATAGATTAATGAAGGCATTATCGTTGCCTGTTGTTTGAACGATTTGGTTTGCTAAACTCCATAAACCGTTATCAGCCGTGTTCTCAATCTTCATCTCTATACCATGAGATGACTCTCCTAAAGCTTCTGTAATTCGTACCTGCAATGCAGTTTTGGCATCGTTTTCAAGATGGATTAGCTGCTGGCCATAATTAGGTTCTACGATATTACGATTGACATCTCTTCGATAAACTTCATGAATGATAATTCTATTGATAGTCAGGTTTTGGAACACGTGCACACCCCCTCAAAATAGCCGATCCGTTATTGTAATTTATGCCGGGAATTCGGTATTTTTGTTCGAATTGTTGTTAGTTTGTTCAGTCTATTTCTGAAGCTAAATTAGCTTAGTTCCAGGTCGATTACAAGTTAATATTGAAATGTACACGGTTAAATAGCTGCAAAATTACAGAGTTGGTATTTGTGTTCATTGTTCATCAGTGAATGACTGCTCAACTTAATTGGAATCACTGCTCTATTTGAATCGGAAGGGGTGCTCATCAAATATTGGAATCTATGCTCATCTCATAATGGCGAACACAGCTAACTCTCTTATTGAGAAAAACACACTCGGAATTGTGAATGGCGATGCAAATCTTAATGTTACTTTCGCAATGAATAAATCAACTAAACACTACATGCTTAACAGCCGTAGTGATGTTCAGATTTATTTACATAACTTCAGTCAGATCAAGTAATTTTGTTTTCTAACATGGTGGTAAGTACTTATTTAAAAAGACCTTAATCAGTATTTTTGCCTCATCAAGTTCAGTTGAGCGAGCTATCTGGCAAATCATCCATTGTTTATTTTTAGCTGTGATTTGCTGTGATAATGGCTTGGGTAAATATAACGGCCTACAATAAAGGGAGTTGATATGCGTTACAAGATTTTGATAGGAGTCTTATTTTTAACTTCTTGTGTTGAGTCTGACATAGAGAGTTATACGGACCCAGACTTTAGAGGGGTTAAGTTCGAGAAGATCATCGTGGATGTTACCTCTTTACCAGATACAGCAAGAATAGAGGCTTCAAAAGAAATCTTTAAGCGGTTACGTGATAGTAAATTCGAAGTCGTAGATATTACCCAGATATTGCCTCCGACCCGAAGCTACACACTTGAAGAGATTAAAACAGCTCTCGAAAACTCAGGTTATGAAAATATTTTAAGAATAATTGTCACTTCAGATCGATCCAAATCGGAATTTACCGGTTATTTAAATAATGCAAAGGGACATGCTTCTTTTGATGGAAACAATATCTATGGGCACTCACAATCCTTCTCTATGCCAATCACTTCTCATGTTGGACAAACAACCACGACCGCCTTTATATACGATACAAAAAGCTTGAGGATTGCATGGCAAGCGAACATATCAACCAAAGCATCAGGAAAAGTTTTTGTGGGAAATGTAACCGCAATTGCAAGCAGTGTAGTTGGAAAGGTTATTGACCAACTGAAAACTGATGGGCACTAAAACTATGAGCACATTTATTATCAGGGCAAAAAAAGCATTAAGAAATTATTCAGAATTATTTTTTATTTTTGCTGTAATTATTTACGTTTTTTCTATGTTCATCTACCCGTTTGTTACGATCGAAGGGGATTTGAGAATGAAATGGACCCATGTTCAATTTGTGTGGGATAGATGGCAAAGTCTTAACGTCGGTTTTATTGCTTTAGTTTCCAGCGTTATAGCTTTAAAGATCACAACATATAAAGACAGTGAACAGAGGAAAAGGAATTTTCTATCAGCAAAGGCATTTTTGCCCGAAGCATTGAATGAATTAATAGAGTATTTTCAATTCAGCGCTAAGATTTATATTCAACTTTGGGAAGCTGAGGAGGATGAAATTCACAAACTCCCGGCATTAGAGAACCACCAGCCGAAAGGGTATAAAAATATTTTTTCTGACTGCATACGTTATGCGGAGCCAGATGTTGCAGAGTATCTATCTAGGATTCTTTCTAAGTTACAGGTACACAACGCTCGGCTAGCTTATTACTGGTCCTATCCATTTTATAGATTGGACAGGAATAAATTTACTCTTTTGGATAACATGTATCGATTGGGTGAGCTCCAGTCTTTGACAGCAAAACTTTTTGATTTTGGACGAGGCATAGCTGACTTCGATAAGAAAGATATAACTATAGAAGATTTAAATAACGCATATATGAATCTAGACATTCTTGTGGAGGAATATGCGATTGATGCAGGCTCAAGTTTAGATAGTTATATGAAAACCAGATTAGCCAATAAAGTCGAGTGGAATTGATTTTTTATAGGTAAGATCAATCAGTTGAAAACTGAATTATCAAACTTCTTCTTTAACCTCGGTCGACTTTTGTAAGGTAAAGAATATGGACACATTGAAGTTCGTTCCACGATTTACCATTGAGTCTTGTCAAGGACTATTTGGAAAACTTAAATGGGATTATAAGCAACTTGAAAGTGATTGGACTTCACCGTATACGACATTCAACTTCGTGATTACGGCATACCATCTCTATCACGACTGGATAATTAAAGCTGGTACAGAAGAGCAAAAGCTTAGACGAAATAATCTTCCGGCTAAAGGAAAGCTTCTTTTTAACATTTGGAGAGATGTTACCAATGCTACTAAGCATTGGGAGTTGAATGAGCACAGTCAAAAACAGCAGGTGGTTAACAACATAACAGGCCCTTTAATTGGGGATTGGGATTCGTTTCTTTTTACTGGTCCTGTTTATTACGTCAGAGTAGGTGATGCACTGCCAAGCCTGCCTGAATTATGCGAGGTAACACTCAAATGCTTTGAGTGGATCCTCGAGGGAGAACTACCGGAAAAACTACAGTTGCTGGAACGAAACTTAGAAATTGTTTTTAGGACTTTTTCTAAAAGAGATGAGCAAGAGTTGATAAGCGATGTTAATGGATCTTATTAGTATAAAAAGCGAGTCGGATGACTCGCTCTAAGTACTACCTATCTTGGCAAACTACGCCAATGTTTGCGAACGTCTTCGTGTTTACCGAAGCGCTTTCTTTTGTATCGCCTTACCGGCACTACCTTTGGTCTGACCATCATGGTTCTCCCATATCGTTAGGGAGAGCAATATTGACTACGTGAGCAGAAGATATATACTACTGCATGCAAATGTACGTAGCGGCAGAGGGGTGCTCTCACTTCCTTGCCAATAGGCCTTCATAGTTGACGCTATGAAGGCTTTTTCTTCGGTGTTAATCGCACTCTCGCAGCTTCATAACTTACCCCAAACTCCCTTGCCACATCACCAATCGTTGAGAACGTAGTTTGACCTGGTAATGGAAGTAGCGCTGCAGGCATTAACAAGTGTGATGCAAATACATCTGCTTGCCATTCTGAGTTCATAAAAATCTTAGGCGGATTCTCCGGATCTACCCTTGCAAAAGAAATGCCGCGATGTAGTATCAAATGACCAAGTTCGTGACACATGGTAAATCGATCACGAGGGTTATCTTTTCTGGCTCCTTCATAGACATCTTCTCTAATCCATATAGCACCTCTATCCGGGTAGGTGCGGCCATGATCATCTCCCATCTCAACTTTTCCACGAATCTCAAAGTGTGCACCCGCGAGAATGGAGTCTAAAATTTCGTAAATTTTAACGATTGGGAAATACTTCTGGTCAGGTACTAATAAATTTCTCAACGTATTGGCTACATGTGCAATATGCGTTGTAGAAAGCGGTGGTACTTGAACACCTGATTTTCGGGAGTTGGTCATTTTTACTCCTGTAAGCGTTGTAAGAAGTCGTGCAGTTCAATTTTGTGGTCATCAGTCATGCTCTTGAATCTCCTTGTTAAAGCCATAGCTAATTCAACTTCGGAAACGGAGGTGTCTTCAGGTAGCTGTAACTCTTTGCGGGAATGGTTAATTAGGGCTTCGTAATAGTTTCTATTTTGGTTAATAGTTTCATACTTCGATGCCAATAGATTTAAAAGATCATCTGGTGCTCTTTTCCTGCCTGTCTCAACAGCTGATAAGAATGAAGCGGATTTACCAATAGCTTCGGCCATATCGCCAAGCGTTATGCCTAAATCTATACGTAGCTTTTTGAGCTCCTTTCCAAGTTGGGTTGACATATAGTGATCTCCTTTGTAAGGGTTGCAATTTTCTTCGAGGTATTACTTTTTTCTTATAATTAAGTATTATTGTACACTTTGATAAAATAAATTCAACCATTTTGGTGAAATTATTTCACATTTCATTACGACCTATATTTTTGTATAGAACTAGAACACAAAGGGAGATCGCGCTTGGCACATTTAACAGACATGGAAGAACTTTTAGCTAGAGTTCCAGGATCTGATATTCGAGACTATATGCGGGAAGCATTGAGCTGCTATATGTCTGGAGCATATCGCGGGGCTCTAGTTTTGACTTATATAGCATTATTTGACGATTTACTCGCCAAGCTGAGTGAGTTAGGAAGCGTAAATGCAACTGCAAAATCAATATATTTAGAAGCTAATAAGAGAAAAGCTGATCAAGATATTTACGAAAGTTATCTTATAGATCAGCTGACATCTAAAAGTCTCATATCCGGTCTGGACTCTTCGTTTCTTACAACATTGAGAACGCTACGGAACAAATCGGCGCACCCATCAGGGCACAAGCCATCCGCTGAAGAAGCAAGATTTGTCTTTTTTGAAGCAATTGATCGTTTCATGTCAAAACCAATTTTGTCTACTACTCAACTTGTGGATGAGCTAGTGTTGAGGTTGAAAAATAGCAATTTTTTTCCGAGTAAGATGCTTTCAGATATAACAAATGTTGTCAGTGATGAGCTAATCAATCTACACGACGAAGCATTACCTCAGCTGGTATCGAAAATGGCTAAGGCAATTATCTCTTCTGATGCTTCAATAAAAAAGAATTCGAATTTTTTTCTAACGGGATTGGCTAAACTGGACAAACCATTAGCGAATTCTGCACTTCAAACTAAATTGATTACTTCGAAAGTTGATGATGATGATTACCAGGACGTGATCATCCAAACTATTTCGGCAAATGGCAAACTTATTTCTGGTTTAAGTGGGACGCCGATCGAACGTCTTAGAGCCGTTTTGACAAAAAAAATATCAAAGATCTCCAACGCTGACAATGAGTCAATGCTTAATCATCCATCATTTGCTATCAAATCAATAGCCTCTGCAATCTCTGAGGCTGAGTTTCTGGCTAAGTTTCAGCAAGAGTTGGAAGCTTTGTTCGAAAAAAGATCCCACTCAGAATTCAGCGTTGAGCTTGTCAAGAACCATCCTAATTTCCTTGCTATTTATTATCCAATACTTATAGCAAAAGCTGGCTCTAGTGATTTCGCTACCGCTAACGCCTTATCAATTTCTGTTGAATTATTAGACTCATCATTAGCTGAAGTGCTCAGTGAACTTCAGTCGCTAGAGCTGATTGTAGCGATTATCAAAGCTGCAGAATGGGGAGCATGGTCTGCGAAGTCAAATGTAAGCTCGAAGTTTGCCAGAATCCCTACTTTGAGAACAAAAGCTATCGCATTTACAATTTCAAATGAGGAGGATGCAAGTGCAATTGTGTTGGCAAAGCTTGAAGAGACTAGGCCAATAAATGAATTTGTTGCCACATATCTTACGGATGAAGCAGAATAGATTATCAGTTTCAAAAAAGCCGACAAGCATCTATGTTGAGGCAATGAGCAATTTTTTTTTAAGCTCATTAGTTTCTACACTGCAATATAAAGTGCCAAGCGAATAATGAACATGATTTATTTGGGGTAACTTTGGGGGTAACAAATATTTATGCTTCCCTTAGTTTGGCTTAAATATTAGTGCTAAACACAACATTCGGTTCAGGCTCCCGCACCACAATATAGATACAAGCAGTTCTTAGAAAGCCTTAAATCATTGATTTAAGGCTTTTTTACGTCTGTAGCTTTTCAGATCCAGGATCGAAGGCCGCAAGCGATACAAAATTTCTCATAGAACCAATTTGGTTAAAGATGGTTGCAAGTAACCATATTTAAAATAATTGGCTGCATTCAGCCCGAATTAATTCAGGAAAAATTCCCTATCCATATTTTTTCTAATTGAGAATCAGTCTCTTAATGCAAGCAAATGTAATGGCACGTGTTTTGCAGTTAAGTGAGGGAAATAAAAATGAGTGGGTGGGTGGAAATATGAGCGATGCATTGGCGTGGTCTGGGATTGATTTGCAATGGGCATATACGGATGTGCTGCGCCGTATAGGTCGGCGTACAGCGTGTGTCCAGCGTGCCAAAGATATCCTCCATGATGCGCTGGTCTATTTTGCCGTTTCCAGCCATCCGGCCAGGGAAGAATCGCCCGAGGCTTACCTCAACGGGATCGTGAACCACTTGATGGTGGACGAATACCGTTACCGGACCCGTTTTGTTGAAGAAGACCAGATAGACGAAACCGCACTCATCCTCGACTGCTCACCCGAGCAGATCTATGAAACGCGGCAGATGCTGTTTAACCTGCAACGCATCGTCGATCTGCTGCCCAAGAAATGCCGCCAGGTATTCTGGTTGTACCATGTGGATGAAATGAAGCAATCCGACATCTCAACGCATCTTGGAATTAGTACCAGCATGGTAGAAAAACACCTGATTCGTGCTATGCTCGATATACGAGCATTTCAACAAAAAATAGCGCGATAACTTTTAAGCACCCTAAATGTTAAAACCCATGACAGTCAGCGAAGTGGCGGCACGTTGGTACTTGCGGATGCGTGAGCATTCTCAGGGCACAAAGGAACGTGACGACTTTGAGCAATGGCTTGCGGATGATCCACATCATGCTTCCGAGTATGAAAGTATCAAGCGTGCCATGCAGCGGATGAGCTCGGCTGAGTCATTATCCACGCTGGCGGATGAGGCTGAACAGCACGCCTTCCTGGCGCAGGAATCCAAACGTAAAAACAAGCAACGCCGTGTCGGCCAACTGTTCCTGGTTTCGCTGCTCTGCATCATGAGCTATGTCTTCCATCAGCAATATCTTGATTGGCAAGCCACGCCTGTCATGCAGTTGGCTGCGCAAAACCCGGTCGGGCAGATCGCGCATAAAACCCTGGATGATGGCACGCGTGTCACACTCAGCGCCAAAAGTGATATGGAAGTCACATATTACCGGCATGAACGCCATGTGCTGCTCAGGGAAGGTGAAGCCATTTTTGAAGTGACCAAAGATCCTGACCGGCCGTTTATCGTAGAAACAGACACTGCGCGAGTAACCGTATTAGGTACCCGCTTTGCTGTCAACCGCCTGGATCAACTGGTGCGTGTCAGCGTAGATCATGGCACAGTCAAAGTTGAGCCCAAGGTCGAAGAGGGCGAGCAAGAGGCCACTGAATCACGTGTGATCACCAATGGTCAGGTCGTTGAAGTCTACCCGAATCGTGCAACAGTACTGGTGAATCGCCCGGCCTCTGATGCGTTCGCTTTCCTGGATGGCAGGCTAGTGTTTGACCGTGCCGATATCGATGAAATTGCGACGACTGTTTCGCGCTACCGTCAAAAACCTGTCCGTGCGATGGGTAAGGATATCCGTAATATTTCTGCCGATATCAATATCAAGGATATAGAGCAGTTCCTGCGTGGCCTGCCTAATATCGCCAAGGTTTCTGTCAAAGAAACACCGCAGTACACGCTGATCAGCAGCAAGAGTTAATCAATTTAGCGTCTATAGGGCGCTCTCCAGAAAAAAGTCTTTCTATTTCTGTTTGATACCAAATCGAGATGCGTATCTGAAAACTTCGTGTCTTCTCACCGCTCTTCGTAGTCCAGCTCATTAGTCCAAAAAATCCAATTGGCAACCCTAATGCCAATGGTTTTTCCCCTCTTTCCATTTTCCTGCTTCGCCTTCCAAAAATTAATCTTGATTTAAATTGTAAAATTAAGTAAACGACGTCAGGTTTTTCTCTTCCTCAGAGATGAGTCTATACAGAGGGAGATTCACGTGATGCAAATCAAAAATATTAAACAGTGTGCAATGTACACATTGTTTGTGGTGTGGGGAGGAATTTCAGTGCAGCTTGCCTGCGCTGAGGCATTGAATACGCAGCTACCAAAACAGCAAGAGGAGACGTTCAGTGTACCGGTCAATATTGATATCCCCCAGCAGCCATTGGCTAACTCGTTGCATGCTTTAGGCAAAGCAACCGGCATGAGTATCTCTTTCCCTAATGACTTGGTTTCAGGCAAAACTGCACCAGAAGTGCGTGGGCGTATGACGCGCCAGGAAGCGTTACGCCGCATGCTGAATGACACTGGCTTAGCTCCTAAAATTGAAGGGGATAGTGTCTACATTCAAAAGGCGCCCCCAAAAAAAGACGATAAAACGGTACAGCTCGATAAAGTCGAAGTGCGAGCTAAACGTTTCTATGAAGTTGGCCCATTGCCTGGCCTGGGTTTAACCAAAGAAGAAATTCCTGGCAACGTTCAAAGTATTTCAGCCAAAGAGATTAAAGAGGCGCATTCGTTAAGCCTGACTGATTTAATGAACCGCAAACTGCAATCAGTCACGGTCAATGATTACCAAGGTAACCCATTTCAAATGGATGTCCAATACCGTGGCTTTACAGCGGGTCCTCAAATTGGTACTCCTCAAGGTTTATCAGTATTTCTAGATGGTATACGCGTTAATGAGCCGTTTGGTGACGTGGTGAATTGGGACATGATTCCCATGAACGCCTTAGCAGGCGTAGATGTGTTTCCTGGTTCAAACCCGATCTTTGGTTTAAACACCTTGGGTGGCGCATTCTCCATGAAAACCAAAGATGGTTTTAATAATGCGGGTTTAGATGCAGATGTGCTTACCGGTTCTTTTGGCAGAAAGCAATTGCAAGCAGAGGCTGGTTGGAACAATGGAACAATTGGCCTCTTCGCGGCAGGAAACATTTTTCTGGAAGATGGCTGGCGTAAAAACTCTCCAAGCAAAGTCAATCAGCTTTTTACTAAGGCTAGTTTTCGTGGCGAAAAAATTGATCTTAATTTCAGCACTCTATTAGTCGCCAATGATTTAACCGGAAATGGACTGATTCCAAGTGAAATGTATGAAAAGAATAGGAATGATGTTTTTACTAGCCCCGATGAAACTAAAAATAGATTAAGCCAGTTTCAGCTTAGTGGTAGTTATTTCGTCAATGACACTTTCACTATAACTGGCCAAGTGCATCGTCGAAATAGTAAACGCAGTCAAAAAGGCACTGATGTTATGACCGACTACGCTGATGATCTAACTGCAAAGCGAAGGCCTTCTGCATCAGAGCAATTTACTTGTTTGTATAGGACTAGTGGCGCTAATGCCTATAGTCCTGGCAGTGAAGCCAACCGCTATGGATTGCCCGACTATATTGTTGTCCCGGTAAATTATGATAACCCAGGAGTGAATGGCGGTAATTTCGATTTCGAAAATAGTACATTCAACCAAGACTTCAATAATGGCACATTGGATATAAGCAATTACACAAACTTAATCAATACTGAGCTCCCTGATGAGGTGCTAACAAGATTTAAATATACATATGAAGAATTCAAGAACTTCAGAGAGCAGAATGCATATAATCGGGGCAATGTAAAACCTACTCCATTAGGCCCTATCGATCCCAGCCTTAATGAGCCTGCATATAACGTTCCATTTTCTACTATTTTCACTCCAAGTGATACAGGTGGTATTTCATACGACGCTACAAGCTATTTCTTCACTAGAGACCCAGTTAGTAATGCGGTCATCAAAAATTATGTGATGATGCTCACACCACTCAATTTTGCAGATTGCGCTAACCCTGCACCATTGGATGAATTTGATTTCACTACTTTCCAGCCTATATACGTAGATGGAGTGGCGCTCAATCAGCCTGGTGTTGTTGAAGGAACACCTACCGCCTTAATCACTGAAAACCAGATTGATCAAGTTAAAGATGGTGTCTCTTTGCAGTTCAACTGGAATCTGGAAAAGCACAAGTTCATGGTCGGAGCATCGATTGATTCAGCGAATGCAGATTATTCGAACTATCAGCGCTTGGGCTTTCTGGATTTTGAACGCAATGGTTATTTGGATCCTGCACAAGCGCATCCACAGTTTGCAGGAGCATTTGTACCGCTAGCCAATAATAATTTTGAAGGTACGCAAGTTACGCAGAGTGTGTATTTTAGCGAGACATGGACGCCAGTTGAAACCCTTCATTTAAGCGCCTCAGGTCGGTACAACCAAACATTTGTGAAAAACAAAATTGCTGCTAGAAGTGGTTTCTTAAACTACAGCATAGGTGATTTGATTGCAGAGCCCGATAGATATAACGTTTGTGGAGACACCAATGGTGATGGTGTTGTCACGATGGCGGATTGCGCAGGCATTCCATTAGGCTATCGTCCGCTAAATTTGACAAGAGTACTTGACCCAGCCGAAACCGAGAAATTTAGTTTTTACTCATTTAATCCTTCATTAGGGGTGAGCTGGCAAGCAAGAGAAAGCTTAAATGTATACGCCAACTGGGCAAAGGGAACGCGCGTTCCTAGTGTGATTGAATTGGGGTGTGCATTCGATAAAACACCGACCCTTTCAGGCGGTAATTTAATTCCTAAAAGCCTTGCTGAAAACAGGCAATGTACATTACCTACCAGTTTGTCTGGCGATCCATTTTTGCCGCAAATACAAGCGACTACCTATGACATTGGTTTACGTGGAAACCTGTCTGGCGTTTTTGGGATTGATGGAATGCAATGGAATCTGGGCGCCTTCCAGACTGACTTAAAAGATGACATTTACTTTGTGGCTGTGGGTAACGGTGCCGGCTTTTTTGACAGCATAGGTAAAACACGCCGTAGAGGAATTGAGGCTGGGTTGTCTGGCAAAAAAGATCGATGGGGCTTTCGGTTGAATTACTCACTGACGGATGCAACTTTCGAAGACAAGTTCCGCATGATTAGTCTTGATAACAGTAGCTCTACAGATAGAAATGACGGTTTTGGACAGGCAATTGACGTAAAGCCTGGTAGCAAAATGCCCGGCGTCTCGTTACACAATCTTAATGCTACGTTAACTTATGATGTGACTGATCAATGGACTGTAGGTATAACCGGCATAGCTCATTCCGACAGCTACTTACGAGGGAATGAAAACAATGAGCATAGGCAAGGTGTTGCACGATCATTCGTTGTAACTGATCCTGTGCTAGGGCAAGTAACCGTAACTCGACCACCAACTACAAACCCCGGAAAAGTGGATGGTTACGCCACATTCAACTTCCAGACCAGTTATCGATTCAACAAGGAGTGGACAGCCACTATGCTTGTTAATAACCTTTTTGATAAAGAGTATTTTAGTGCAGGTCGCTTAGGGCGTAATCCATTCTCTCCAAGCATCAATGGTGCTATTGGCCCGGACGGCTATAACCACAATTCTGGTGATTGGTTAAGCACAAACTTTATAGCACCGGGTGCCCCAAGAGGTGTTTGGTTTAGTTTGAACTGGCACTTTGTCCCTGATTGATTGGATTGGGAAAAATTCCTAATGCTCTTGATCAGATTTTCAAAGAATATGAAGCACTTGTGACCACCCAAAGAATTCAACCCCAACCCGATTAGAACTCACGAGGGACTAACGATTGTGGTGAATTGGTGATGCAGGCAGCCACAAATGCCTGCCTATTGTAACTCTAAGGAGTAAGAAATGAAAAACACGTTACTTAAGTTAGCGGTTATTGGAGCATTAGGTTTTACTCAGTATGCACAGGCAGGATGGGTTACTGTCCCATCAACAGGTTTTACAGGTTCAGCATATACAAATTGTTACAATGCAGGACGTACCGCATCTGTTCCTAAGGGTAACTTTGGATCACATCCATTAGTTGCGGCTCAATATCCATCATCAACCGCAAGTAACACTTGCTGGACTTCTGGCCCATCTACAGAGGCAGCTTTACCTCCAACCAGTAGATCTGGTAGTGCTTTTACAGGTTTTACGCAAACTGGCAGTGCGTCACGCCCAATCCCCAACCCTGTATCTGGTGGTGCGACTATCGGCAGCGTCTATGAAAAATATTGGCGTAACCCTACAACCAATACATGCGTGATAGCTACACGGGTCAACATGTTGAATGTTGATTCTGATGCGGCTGCTGGTACACAATACTTTGAGGTGAATGATGTTGTGCGTAGTGGGTTTAGTGGGTCCACTGATGTATATATTGCCTATGCATTCCCAACCAACCTTACACCTATCACAGTGATGTCTCCTGTATACCGCGTAGGAAGAACTTTCACATCAGTCCAACACCGTGCATTGAAGTACGACACCTTAGCTAATAAGGCTTTAAATGGTACTAACTATCTGGATTTGCCTACAGCAAATACAGTGACTTCCGCTACATCTGGTGAGCCGACTGGTATTTCTGCTACTACAACAGCATCAACCACCAGCACTACGCAAGATGCGGTAGTGAATAGTAATCATGTTGATTTCACTATGGACGCCGTGTATCAGGATGATGATGGTTCTACAAACGCGTATTCAGCAATTGCTTATGTTGAGGCATCTTGCGGAGCTATACCGACTGAACAAGCAGGAGCTATCCGATTGCGTCAAACAGGCCAAGAAAATGCCACTCTTAAAGCAATTGATATGACAGGTTATGCAATTGGTACGCCATAGTTCCTTTAGCTGTCCTTGATCATTAATCTTTAGCGAGGCAATTCGTTGCCTTGCTTCTAAATTTAGGAGTAAAAGCATGGCTAATAAATTTTTTAATGCAACTGAAACAGAATATACCGGCACTGCGAGTTCTGATTTCATCGTAGGTAATAACTTAGGTAATTACATTGATGGCGGAGACGGCAATGATGTGATTTTAGGTGGAGGTGGGGATGACAACCTTACCGGAGGAAATGGAAATGACATTATTAGTGGTGGATCAGGTAATGATGGCATTTTTGGAGGTGATGGTGATGACATTCTCACTGGTGGTGCGGGTAATGACTTTGTGTCGGGTGGTAAAAGTACACTCGGCGACGAAACGGTTGATGGGAATATATTTATTGCAACATCAGACGACATTTTGTTAGGTGATACCGGTAACGATACTTTCCTGATCGGAAGTGAAGAGAATGCAACCGATATTACAATCTCTGCGGGTGTTTCTGGCCTTGACAATAATGGTAACGTAGCTAGGTATATTGGTAAGGTTGAAGCCGAAGAAGGTAACGAAGACGCAGGTTTTGTGGTTTTTGATACTGTTACAGGTGAGTTTGTAGAGCTAGACGATGACATTGCAGAAGAAACTGAAACTGATGTTCGCTTGAACTTGGTGACTCGTCCAGGATCCTCAGCCATCAGTACATTTGCTTCTTCAATAGCTGGATACAACGCTGTTGATACGCTTGCATTCACAGAGTCAGGTGAGTTTGAGGGTATTCTATTCTCTGGTATCGAGCGTATTGAGCTTTCAAGTGGCGTAAGCATCACTTTAGAAGCCGAGCAACTGGAAGAAAACGGTGAATCTTTAGCATTAGGTGAAATCAACCCAGGCACCCATATCTACGGTGTCGCTGGTGGCGATGTTGAAAACGTCACTCTGGAACTTGAGTTCGAAGAGGAAGAGTTTGAACCAGCAGCTTCTATTGTCGGCGCATCACCTGTCACTTACGACAAAGCCGTATTTGAAGTGGATGACTTCTCTGTTGCTCACCTGTACCACAACGTGGATGTTACCTACGACGCCTCTGAAGGCGTAGCCGGTAGCTTCACCCGCATTGACGGTGCTAACGAAGGCAGTGATGCACATGAAATCGTACTGGGTAGCGAAGGTGTTGATTACGCAACCATGCGTTTGGGTGATGACACTGTTTACGGTAACGGCGGCAATGACCTGTTGATCGGTCATGGCGGTGCTGACTACCTGGATGGTGGTACCGGCAATGACATTTTCGTGATTGGCGGCTTCGGCAGTGGTGTGCAAGGCACTACTTCCAAAGCAGATGACGGTAACAAAGAGTGGATCGCTACTGGCGCTAAGCACGATGTGATCGTGGGTGGTGACGGTGTGGATACACTGCGTATCACTACCGGTATCGGTGCCAACACCAAAGCCAATGGTACTGTTGTGCTCAACAACGACAACTTCAAGTCTATGGAAGTCGTACAAGTGGGTGGTACTGTCGGTCGCTTGAATGTAGAAAATACAGACCTGCAACTGCTGAACGACCACTACTACTTCAAAGCCAACGGCACAGTAGCTGACCTTTCCAACACTCTGGGTAACAACGGCGGCACCATCAACAATGTAGTCGTTGATGCTTCCGGCCTGACGACCAATGGCCTGCGTTTTGAAGGCAATGCCAACCAGCAGACATTTATCGGTACCAGCAAGGCTGACGTTTTCGTTGGCAATGGCGGTAACGATACATTGACTGGCGGCGGCGGCGCTGACAAGTTCGTATTCGGTAAAGTGTACGAGCAAGTGGTGACGGGTTCTGCCACCTCTGTGCAGACATACACCAACACTGCGTTCAACCTGACCGGTGTAGATACCATCACTGACTTCACCCGCGGCACTGACAAGCTGGAATTGCATCTTGACCAGTACAGCCAGTTGGCAGGTTTCAATGCCAGCATGCTGCGCGTGAACTCAACCGGTACTGCACAGGACAGCAATGACTACCTGGTGTACAACACCACCACCAAAACACTCAGCTATGACGCTGACGGTAATGGTAGCGGTGCGAAGGTAGATATTGCGATCCTGACAGGTGTGAACACACTGTCTACTTCGGACTTCATCATCGTTTAATTGCGATAGCTGCGGATGGGTAACCCCCATCCGTAGTCTTGTTTATAGAAATACCCTTGGTGAACATAATTGTCGCAATCTGAGACTCTCAAGAAAGTCATGTCTGAGCTTTGGCCCACCTGGCGCAAAGTGTGGCTGTTTGGCATCGTGACTAACCTGCTTATCCTAGTGCCCTCCTGGTATATGCTGGAGGTGTATGACCGTGTCATTAACAGCCGTAATGTCTCAACACTGTTGATGCTGACCCTGATGGCTGCATTTGCCTACCTGGTGATGGAAGCGCTGGAGTGGCAACGCCGCCGCCTTTTACAATCCGCCTCTCACCATTTTGAACAATCACTGCAGCAACGTTTATTCGAGCGTGTGTTTACCGCCAAATTAGCTATGCCGGAATTTCCTGCACAGCAGGTGTTCTCTGATTTCTCCACACTTAAAACTACCTTGTATTCTTCTGCCTTGCTGGGCCTGATCGATGCGCCTTTCTGCCTGATCTTCCTGGTGGCGGTGTTCCTGATCCATCCGGCTTTGGGCGTGCTTACTTTATTGGGTTTATTGATCCAGCTGGTGCTGACGCTGCAAAACCAGGCCCGCGTGGCACCTATGATGCAGCAGGCCAACCAGCATGCGATGGAGTCCCACCGTTATTTTGCCAGCATCAGCCGCCATGCGGATGTGATGCAGTCTATGCAGATGGCGGTGCCGGTAGAGCAACGCTGGTTGCAAAGCCAGCATGGTTTTTTATGGCAACAGGCGCAGGCTTCCGAGCTGGCAGGCAAAAATGCCGCGGCTTCGCGCTGGCTGCAAACCATGCAAACCAGCCTGATCCTTGGCCTGGCTTGCTACCTGTTTATTGAAGGTGAGCTATTCAATGGCGGCGCGATGATGATCGTTGCTTCTATCCTGGCTGCCAGGGTGCTGGCACCGCTGGTGCAATGCGTGGGTCACTGGAAAACTTATGAGCAGGCGTGGACGGCTTTGCAACGGATCGAAAGTTTATTCGCTGGCGCTGCGCAAAAATCTGAAGGCCTGGTATTGCCACCACCTACCGGCGCCATTGCCGTCGATCAGCTGAATTATGCCCAGCCACAAGCGGGCAAAGCGCAGGCAGAATTATTTATCCGCCAGGTGCAGTTCAACCTGCCGCCCGGAAGCGTGCTGGTGGTGGCCGGGGCTTCCGCGTCCGGCAAGACTACACTGGCAAAACTGCTGGTAGGCCTGGTGCCGCCGACCAGCGGCCGCGTGCGTTACGACGGCGTGGATGTGTATGGCTGGGATAAAAACCGCCTCGGCCAGTATGTGGGTTACCTGGCGCAGGAAGTAGACCTGTTTGATGGCAAGGTGGTGGATAACATCTGCCGCTTCAATCATCCCGACCCGCAGGCATTGGCCGATGTGATAGCCCTGCTGGGATTGGCGGACTGGATCAATCAACTGCCGCAAGGGTTGGACACCGTGATCGGCCAGGCGGGTATGCCGCTGTCCGGCGGCGAACGGCAACTGCTTGGGCTGGCGCGTGCGCTGTATGGCAAGCCACGCATCGTCGTACTGGATGAACCGAACGCCAACCTCGATACTGCTGCCGAACGCACGTTCCAGCAGGCCATCGCCCGCCTGAAACAGCAGGGCACTACTTTTGTCATTATCAGCCATCTGCAGCATATCCTGAATATCGCCGACTTCATGCTGGTGATGTTCCAGGGGCAGATGATACGTTACGGCAAGCCGCATGATGTGCTGGCCAGTTTCCAGGCAGACGCCGCCAAGGCCGACGCGATGCAGGCGCAAGCGGCAAAAGCACCACGTCAGGCAAAACCACAAGTCGTGAAGGCAGCACAACCATGAAGCCGGCTACGCAACATCCGCTGTGGGTGCTGGTCAGGCCGTTCCGCCACCAGTTTATCCAGATGGCCTGGCTCAGCCTGCTGACCAATGTGCTGATGCTGGTGCCTACGCTGTACATGCTGCAATTGTATGACCGGGTCATGCTCAGCCGTAATACGTTGACGCTGGTGGCGGTGACTGCGCTGGCCGCCGGTTTGCTGTTACTGATGGCAGGCGCGGACTGGCTGCGTAACCTGTATGCGATCAAAACCGGCGTCCGCTTTGACCTCACCTATGGCAAGCAGATCTTTTCCGCCATTTTTGATACGCGTATAGCGCAGCGCCAGTCTGCGGTGCAGTCATTACAGCAGCTGACCATAGTCAGGCAGTTTATGACCGGGCAGGGCCTGTTTGCCATGCTGGATATGCCTTGGAGCGTGGTGTATATCGCTGTCCTCTTTGTGCTGCACCCGGTGCTGGGTGCAACGGCTGTCGTGTTTTGCCTGGTCCAGTGCCTGGTGGCGTTCTGGAACCAGAAGGTGATCGCCGGCCCGGCACAGCAGGCGCAGCAGGCCAAACAGCTGACCGAGAACTTTATCCAGCAGAAGATCCGCCATTTACAGACCAGCCATGTGCTGGGCATGTCGCAAACCTTGCGCCAGCACTGGCAGGCGTTGTCGTCCGAGCAGGCTGAGGCAGAGAGCGTCTGGCTGGCGGCCAGTGACCGCAGCCAGTTCGTCAATAAATGGGTGCGTTACACCATGCAATCGCTGATGCTTGCAATTGCCGCCTGGTTAACGGTGAAAGGCCAGATCAGCGTCGGCTCCATGATCGCTTCCAATGTGCTGATCGCACGTGCCTTGCAACCGTTTGACGTGATCGTGCATAGCTGGCGCCAGTGGTTGCAGGCAAATGCCGCAGCCAGCGATTTGCAAAGTATCCTGGATAACCGTGAAAAGAACCTGGGCAAACTGCCTGTGCTGCAACCGCTGCAACGACCCTATCACTTAACTCTGGCATCCGTCAGTGTCGAGTTGCAATCCCGGCGTATCCTGAATGCGGTAGACCTGAATGTTTCTCCTGGAAGGCTATTGTGCATCATGGGCCCCTCTGGTTCCGGTAAAAGCACGCTGGCACGCCTGCTGGTCGGTGTAGTCTCGCCGCAAACCGGCAGCTACCAGATCAACCAGACTGCCATACAGGCGGGTAATGCCCGCGCCCTGCTGACCAATGTCGGCTACCTGCCACAGCAGGTGTCGTTGCTGGAAGGCACAATCGCGGAGAATGTTGCCAGGTTCGGCGAGCTGGAAAGCCAGCACATCATCCAGGCCTGCCAGCGGGTAGGCTTGCATGAAGCGATCCTGCGTCTGCCGCAAGGTTACGATACCCGTCTTGATGAGCAGGGGTTGCCACTATCCGGCGGGCAGCGGCAGTTGCTGGGGCTGGCACGCGCCATTTATAAAGAGCCGCCATTGCTGGTGCTGGATGAGCCGAATGCCAGCCTGGATGAATTCGGTGAAGCGCGATTGATGGAGTTGCTGCAAGCCCTCAAAGCGTCCGGCACGACTATTGTCGTGGTGACCCATCGCTCCGGCGTGCTGAAAGTCACCGACGACCTGCTGATCCTGAAACGCGGCGAAGTGGTGCATCATGGCCCGCGTGACGCCGGTATCGCCTACCTGAATCAATTACAGTCTGCTTCTCCATCCGTCTCTTCCGGCATGACTGCGGAACCCACATGAGTCCATTGCTATGCAATTAAATACCGTGTCTTCAAATCCAGGACAATTCAACCCCACCATAGCCAGCCATGCGCCTGACAATGTGCATGCGATAGAGCGATACGCACAGAATGCCAGCCATACCCGCAAAGGCGCGCTGATCCTGCTGGCGGGCGTGGTCGGCTTTGTGATCTGGGCGGCCTATGCACCGCTGGATGAAGGCGTGCCCACTGAAGGGCAGATCAGCATAGAGAGCAACCATAAGGTAGTACAGCATTTTACCGGCGGCATCGTCAGTGCCTTGCTGGTGCATGAAGGGCAGGAGGTCAAGGCTGGTGACCTGTTGTTCAAGCTGGATGATATGGCGAGCAAGGCGCGTTACGAAGAAGTTCGGCAACGCTATGCCGGCCTGCGTGCGCAGGAAGACCGCCTGCGCGCCGAGCAGACACATAACAGTGTGATTGATTTTCATCCTGACCTGGTCGCACAGCAGCAAGACCCGTTGATCCAGCAGCAGATGCGCAACCAGACCCAATTGCTGGTAGCGAGAACTTCTGCGCTGGCGGCAGATATTGCCGGTAAAAAAGAATCCATCGCCGGGTACCAGGCCATGGTGCAAGGCTACCAGGGCATGCTTTCCAGCCATGAATCGCAATTGACCTTGCTTGAAGACCAGTTACAGGGCGTGCGTGGCCTGGCGGCTGAAGGCTATGCGCCGCGCAACCAGCAGAATGACCTGGAACAGCGGGTGGCGGCATTGCATGGCGAGCGTGCCAATACGCAGGCGAATATCATCCGTGCACAACGTGCCATCATGGAATTGCAGCAGCAGATCAACCAGCGCAACCAGCTGGAGCGCAAGGAGATTGATGCCGAAATGGCCCAGGTCAAGCTGCAGGTGGAAGCCGATGCGCAAAAGGTACTGGCGCTGCGTGATGAACTTGGCCGGACCGAGATCCGCTCGCCGGCATCCGGCCAGGTGGTCGGTTTGCAGGTGCATACGCTGGGTGCAGTGATCCAGCCCGGGCAGAAACTGATGGATATCGTGCCTTCCGGCGAAGCGCTGATCGTGGATGCGCAGATCCCGCCGCATCTGATCGACAAGATCCATACCGGCCAGGCGGCGGATGTACGCTTCTCCACGTTTGCCAATAGCCCGCAATTGCTGGCGGAAGGCAAACTGAAATCGGTATCCAAGGACTTGTTGAGCAAGCCTGCTGCCACCATGGAAGGCAGCCAGAGCTATTACCTGGCCAGGATAGTGCTGACCGAAAAAGGCATGAAAGCCTTGCAAGGGCGCGAATTGCAGCCCGGCATGCCGGTGCAGGTAGTGATCAAGACCGGTGAGCGCACGCTGTGGGATTACTGGATGCATCCGTTGAGCAAGCGGCTTGCAGCATCGATGAAGGAAGAGTAATGGAAGCACTGAATAAGTGTCTGCGCGGGCGAATTGCGGCGTTGCGCGGTACTCGCAATCCTCATGTACAACTACGTACATTCCGGTTCCTCCGTTCCGTGCGCCTTGCACTTCATCCCGCTCGAACACTTATTTCGGGTTTCCGTGCGCGCTGCTGTGTTGCTGTAAAAAAATCAATTGGTTTCGGTCTGCTGTTCGGTGTGGTTTTTGCCCAAGCGCAGGATGACCTGAATGGCTTGTATCAACTGGCGGTCACCCACAATGCGGATTTCCGGGCGGCACTTGCCAATACCGAAGCCGAACGGGAAGAGCTGACCAAGGCAAAAGCCCTGTTTTATCCCAAAGTGCAACTGGGGTTGATGCGTGGCCGCGGCAATACCGACCGTACCACGCAGACCACCATCGGCGCGCTGAGTTCTGAACTCAATTATGAGCTGGAGAACTACAGCCTTACCGTCAGGCAGCCTTTGTACAACAAGGAGACCTTTGCCATTTATGGCGGCGCCAAGTCGTATGTCAGCGCGCAGGAATCCTTGCTGGAACAGGAAAACGCCAAGCTGATCCTCAAGCTGGTCTCGGTTTACCTGGAAACGCTGTACGCGCAGGACAGGGTGAATCTGCAGCAGAACAAGCTGGAAGCGGTGGCTCAGCAGTTGCGCCAGGCGGATCAGCGCTACCAGCGCGGCAGCGGCACTATCGTAGAGGTCAGTGAAGCGCAATCCAACCTGGATATCGCCAAAGTCGAGAAGATCCAGGCGGCTAACGACCTGCTTTCCAGCCAGCAAAGCCTGCAGATTCTCACCGGCACCACACCGGCATTATCAGCAGAATTGCTGGTGAATGGCCTGAATACGCTGACCGGCGCTGAGTACAGCGTGGAGCGCTGGATAGAAATGGCGCGCCAGCATCACCCTGAATTACTGGCGGCGACGCTGGAGATTGATGTCGCCAGGAAAGATGTCGAAAAGAAACAGGCCGGCCATTACCCTACGCTGGACCTGGTCGGCGTGCGCTCCTATAGCCAGAATGACAGCAACAATACGCTGGGCTCACGCTTTGATACTTCCACCATCGCCCTGCAAATGAATGTGCCTTTGTTTGCCGGTGGCTATGTCAGCGCCAATGTGCGCCAGAGCGCCAGCCGCCTGACCGCCAGTGAAGAAACCATGACCGCCAAGTCGCGCGAGATCGAGTTCAATGTGCGCAAGTATTACCAGAACCTGATCGCCCAGCAGCAATCCATCACCGCTTACCAGCAGGCCGTACAGTCAGCCAAAGTCGCCCTGGACGGCACACAGAAAGGCTTTGTGGCCGGGTTTAAAACCAACCATGAAGTGCTGGATGCCCAGCAAAAACTGTTCACCAACCAGTTGTCCTTGACCAAGGCTTATTACAGCCTGATCAGCGACTGGGTGAATCTGCAGTTCAGCAGTGGTTTGCTGACGCTGGACGCCTTGAGTCGCGTCAGCCAGTTGTTCATACCCAGGAAATAGCATTCCGGGAAAGTATTGATACTAAAGTTTTAAGAGGGGAAATATGTTGAAAAAGATCAAACAGTCAGGCTTCACCTTGCTGGAATTACTGGTGGTGATGGTGATCATCGGACTACTGGCCGGGTATGTCGGGCCCAAGTATTTCGCGCAGATCGGCAAGTCGGAAACCAAGACCGCCAAGGCTCAGATTGAAGCGCTGTCGCGTGCGCTGGATACCTATCGCCTGGACGTCGGCCATTACCCGACGACCGAGCAGGGCCTGGCCGCGCTGAACCGTAACCCTGACAACGAAACCAGATGGCAAGGACCTTACCTGGCCAAAGGTGTGCCGGCAGACCCGTGGGGCAGGCAATACCAATACCGTTACCCCGGTGAGCACGGCGATTATGACGTATGGAGCCTGGGCAGCGATGGCGTCGCCGGTGGCCAGGATGCCGATAGTGATGTGGGTAACTGGTAAAGATGCCGGTATAGCTGCTGGCTTAAGAATAAAGGGTATGGCTAATCCTGCCGGTTTTGATTGAGCAGTGATATCAATGATAAGTGTGGGTGTCGGTAAGGGAATCAAGCGGGCATGAAATTTGAACTGAAAGTCATGCAGGGCACGCAGGTCGGCTGGCTGTCGCTGGAAGCGCCAGACCTGCAGTCTGCGCGTCAACAGGCGCAAGCCCAGGGGTATGGCATTTTGCAGGTGCGCCAGGCCAGTACGGGTGGCTGGCTGCCGAAATGGCCGTTCAATAAACAGAGTTTCAACCTGAGCCTGTTCAGCCAGGAGCTGCTGGCCTTGCTCGAATCCGGCCTCAGCCTGATCGAGGCGATCGAAGGGCTCGCGGAAAAAGAACAGCATGACCAGTCGCGCTATGTGCTGAACCGTCTGCGTACTTCCCTGTATGAAGGCCTGCCGCTCTCGCAGGCGCTGGCCTTGCAACCGGAAGTATTCAGCGCGCTGTATGTGGCACTGATCCGCGCCAGCGAGCGCACCGGCGATATGGCGCAGGCCTTGCGCCGCCATGTCGCTTACCAGGCCCAGGTCGATGCCATCCGCAAAAAGATCATTGCTGCTTCTATCTACCCGGTTTTGCTGATCGTAGTCGGCGGCCTGGTGGTACTGTTTTTACTGGGTTATGTGGTGCCGCGTTTCAGCGCCATTTATGAAAGTGGCGGCGATAACCTGCCATGGGCGAGCCGCATGTTGCTACGCTGGGGGCAATTGCTGCAAGGGCATGGCGAAATGGTATTAGTGGGCAGTGTAGGCATCATCTTGCTGCTGTGGCTGGTGTTTTCGCGCCCGGCCAGCAAGATCTGGGTCATGCGCCGGGTATGGCGTATCCCCAGCCTGGGCGAGGCATTGCGCATTTACCAGCTGGCGCGTTTTTACCGGACGCTGGGCATGCTGCTGCAAGGCGGTATTCCCTTATTGACGGCGTTAGGCATGGTGCAGTCCCTGCTGCCGCAGGAGTTGCAGCAGGTGCTGCAAAAAGTCATCAGCGAGGTGCGTGAGGGCAAACAATTATCTTCATCGATGGAGACCCACGGGCTGACCACTTCTATCGCCAACCGTATGCTGCGCGTCGGCGAGCGCACCGGGCGGCTGGATGAAATGCTGGGCCGGATAGGCATCTTTTATGACGAAGACACGGCACGGCGTGTGGAATGGCTGAGCAAGCTGCTGGAACCGGCACTGATGGTCATCATCGGGCTGATCGTCGGCCTGGTGGTGGTGTTGATGTATATGCCTATCTTCGAGTTGGCGGGAGCGATTGAGTAATGAGCTCCCCACAATTAAAGCGTTGCGATCGAATAATGCATCCCCAACTGGCATGGAATAACAAGCGCACAGGGCGCGATGGGGCGATGGTATGAATATGCATGATCTACCGATAGCGGACGCAGAGGCGCCTCATCTGACGCCGGCGCTGTTGGCTGAAGCCCGCACGCTGGCAGCGCAAACCGGGCGTCCAGTGATTGAAATCCTGGAAGAGCTTTCCAGCTTGTCCCCCGATGCTTTCGTGCATGCACTGGCGCGGCTGATGCATTACCCGGCATTGAGCGCACTGGATCTGAATGCCATGCAGCCGTTGTTTGACCGCTTGAGTTTCAATGAGTCCGTCGCCTTGCAGACGGTATTGATGCAGCCTCCTCAAGAGAGTGATAGCGAGGAACAGAAGCAGCAGCTCAGGCTGGTGATCGCTGACCCGTTCGATCACGGTTTGCAACTGCGCTTGCAGAACAGCGTGCGGCTGCCGGTGCAATGGTGCCTGGCGCACCGCAATGATATCGCCACCTGCCTGCAGTTCCACGAATCGCAAATGCGGGCGCTGGATCACGTACATACCGAAGATGGGCTGGACAATGAAGACCAGGTGCCTGTCGAGCAGCTATCTCTCAAATCTATCAGCGAGGATAGCAGCCCGGTGGTGCGTTTCGTACGCTCTACTTTGTACGATGCGCTGAAAGCTGGTGCCAGCGATATCCACCTGGAATCCACCGTGCATGGCCTGCGTGTGAAATACAGGATTGATGGCGTGCTTAACGAAGTCGGCGGCCTCAGTGGCGTGATGCAGGCAGAGCAGGCGATCTCCAGGATAAAGGTCATGTCCGAGCTCGATATCGCCGAACGCCGCATTCCGCAGGACGGGCGTTGCAAAGTGCATGCACTGGGCCGGGAGATAGACCTGCGGGTATCCATCATGCCCAGCGTGATCGGGGAAGATGCGGTATTGCGAGTGCTGGACCGCAAGGCGCTGAGCGAGGCACAGGGCATCAGCCTGGAAGTGCTTGGCTTTGCGCCGGCCATGCTCAGCCAGATCCGCATGCAGGCAGAAGCACCGTATGGCATGTTCCTGGTCACCGGACCTACCGGTAGCGGCAAAACCACCACGCTGTACGGCATGATCTCCGAGATCAACAAGGGCGAAGACAAGATAGTCACCATTGAAGACCCGGTGGAATACCAGTTGCCTGGTGTGTTGCAGATCCCGGTCAACGAGAAAAAAGGCCTGACCTTTGCCCGTGGCCTGCGCTCTATCCTGCGGCATGACCCGGACAAGATCATGGTCGGCGAGATCCGTGATGGCGAAACCGCGCAGATCGCCGTGCAGTCTGCACTGACCGGCCACCTGGTACTGACTACCGTGCACGCCAATAATGTATTTGATGTGATAGGCCGTTTTACCAATATGGGCGTGGATGCCTACAGCTTTGTGTCAGCGGTGAACGTCATTCTTGCGCAACGACTGATCCGGGTGATTTGCCCGTACTGCAAGGTTGACGATACCCCGGACCAGGAGTTGCTGCATAAATCCGGCCTGGATGAAAAGGCTAGTGCTCACTACCATTTCAAGAAAGGCCAGGGCTGCGGCCAATGCCATGGTTCCGGTTACAAAGGCCGCAAAGGGATTGCCGAGTTGTTATTGTTTGATGACGCCATGCGTGAATTGATAGTAGCGAAAGCCCCCATCAGCCAGATCAAGGCGCTGGCGGCGAAAGCGGGTACCCGCACTATGCGTGAAGCAGGCATGGCACTGGTACAGGCCGGCGAAACCACCTTGCAGGAGATCAACCGTGTTACAGCATTATCCTGACCCTGGTATCGACTGCGGATTTGCTGATAGCCGTCGCTGGTGGCAGGCATTCAGTGCACCTGAGCTGAGGGTGGTCATCAGTTGTGATGCGCTGGAAGTGTTCATGTTCGAGCGGCAGTGGTGGCCAGGCCGGCAACGCAAGTTGCTGGATCACCAGCAGTATCCGCTGGCGGGGAATCTGCAGGATGTACTGCCCCCTGAGGCATTATGGCAAACCCTGGGCGATATCCTTGCGCCGCTGGCAGGTCAGCGCTGGCATGTGGTGGTCGTGGTTTCTGACCAGTACAGCCGCTGGCTGGTGCTACCGTGGCAGGCGGATATCCGCAGTGAGGCGGAAAAACAGGCCTATTACAGCCATGGCCTGCAACAGGCTTTCGGCCAGCAAATATTCGCTGGCGATGAGTTGGAGATCCAGGCGCAGGTGGGCGCGTACGGCCAGAACAGCTTGATCAATGCCATGCCGCGTGGGTATACGCAAAAGTTGCAGGCGCTGTTTGCCGAGCACCGGTTGCCGCCGGGCGTGATCGCGCCAGCCTGGATGTTATCGGTGAACCAGGCTTTGCATCACATGCGGCAGCAACAACTGCCAGCTGATGGCTGGATCATCAGCCGCGAATCCGGCAGCCTGACGATTGCCTGCCTGGTGCAGGGCGAATGGCAACAGATCCGCTACCTGCCGGTAGATACACATTTACATCCCGGCCAGTGGCGCGATAGCCTGCACCAGTATCTGCTGCGTGAACAAGTCATGCATCCAGCATGGGCGGCGTTACCGGTATTCCTGTCGCATGCCCAATGGAGCGGCGTTTCCGGTAAGTCGCTGGCGCCATTCACCCTGGTAGATGTGCAACCAGGCACCTGGCTGGGTGAAGCATTTCACCAGCAGTTACGCAGGAGACTGGCATGATGCAGCGGCTGGTTTTCAACCATGTAGACAGTCGCGTGCCCGGCCCGGCTACGCTTTTGCTGGGCCTGGTGTTGTTACTTGCGCTGGCGATACTGGGTAGTGTGTATTACCGGCTGGCAGCAGACAATGCTGTTCTGCTACAGAACTTGCAGGCACGCCAGGCCGCGATTGCGCCTGCTGCTGAGATCAGGGCAACACCAGCGCGGGCCAGTGACAAGGCAAGCACTGCCGAAATAGCCGATGCGCAATCACATATCCGGACGCCGTGGCTGCCATTACTGAGCACGCTGGAACAGGCACAGCAGCCGCAGCTGTACTGGATGCAGCTGGCGCCGGATGCAAAACGCAAGCATATCCGCTTTACCGTATTGGCGTCGCATCGCCAGCAGGGTTGGGCTTTGGTCGAACGGTTAAAGCGGCAGTCCGGCTTGTCGGATGTGAAATTGAACGCCAGTGAAACCACAGACGTGAATGGCTTGCCCATGACGACTTTGCATCTGGAGGCGGCATGGAAGTTCTAGGCAACCCTATGCAGCGCCTGCAGTTCCGCTGGCAGCAAAGCCCATTCGGGCAACGCTGGATCACCATCATGTTCTGCCTGATGTTAGTGCTCACTGCAATGGTGGCGCATGCATGGTATACGCAGCAGCAACTGCAGGAGAAGCTGGGAAAGCTGCCTGCGGCTCCAACTTCAACTATCCTGCCAGCGCTGTCTGTAGAGCAGAAATCCTCGTTAACCCTGCAACAATGGCCGGCAGAAGATGAGGCAGAACGTATCAGCGCGGAAATCCTCGCCCGGGCAGATGCCATGGGCATGATCTTCGAGCGCGCTGAATTCCAGTCGCTGGCGACCGAACATTCCGCCTTGCAGATACAGCGGATCAAGCTGCCATTGAAAGGCGATTACCCGCAAATCAGGCAGTTCCTAAAAAGTGTATTGCAGGCCTATCCCAGCCTGGCCTTGAGCCAGTTCAAGCTGCAACGTAGTGATGTGCTGCAAACCGGGATAGAAGCCTATGTGGAGTTCAGCCTGTATACCCGCAAAGGGGAGCGCACATGATCAGGCGCTGGCTGATACTGGGAGCACTGGCGTGCACATTGCTGGCATGCTGGTGGGTAGAGCAGGCAGAGCCATCGCCGGAAGTGATGGCGACGCCCGATGCACCGCGGGTACAACGTCGCGTCAAACTGGCGCAAGCTCTGCCGGGCACAACGGTTGCAAGCCCTGTGATCATTACCGCTGTCCCGGTGGTGGATGAAGACGATGGTGTGAATCTGTTCAGTGCGATGCCGGTACCCGTGCCAGAGGCAACGGAAGCAGCAAGCGCTGCACCGGTCAGCCCGTATACCTATGCCGGGCGGTTGCAGGAGGGTGGCCGCTGGATCGTGTTCCTGACTGACGGGCAGCAACAATATGTATTACATGAGGGCGATCACTTTGCCGAAGGATGGAAAGTGGCAGTGCTGGATCAGCAGAAAGTGGTATTGCAACATGCGGCCGAGCGCTTTGAGATCAGGTTGGATGAGGGTGGATAACGGGGTGGTGTTTTGACTAAGCAAATCATAAATAAAAGAAATTCCGGGCAGGCGGCTATATTCAGCAGGTTGCTCAAGCCATTATTGCTGCTCAGCCCGTGGCTGCTGGTCAGTTGCAGCAATGTATTCCCCACCACTACGGCTGGCGATGCCACGCTGGAACAGGCCAGGATCTATGCCGCACGCGGTCAGGATGATGAAGCGATCAGGCTGTTGCAACCGCTGGTAGAAGCTAATCCGCGCCAGCCGCAATACAGGAACTGGCTGTCTCTGCTGCAAGAGAAGAAATTGCAGAAACAGTTACAGCAGGCGGACAGTTTACTTGACGCGCAGCAGTATGAGGCTGCCGCTGAGGTTTACCGGCAGGTGTTGCAGGTTTCACCCACCAACCGCGCTGCCAGCGACGGTTTGCAGAAAGTAGCGCTGATGCAGAAACATGCGGCGCAAATCGAGCTGGTTAAAAGCGCCATTGCGGCCGACGACTTAGCCGGTGGCGAGTTCCTGTTACGCAATATCCTGGCCGAGCAACCCGCACATGCAGAAGGGCGCAAACTGTTCGAACAGCTGGAACAGAAAAAAAGTGAACGCGTAGGCGTGGTGCGGCCGGTGCAATCATCGCTGAAAAAGAAAGTCACGCTGGAGCTGAAAAATACGCCTATCAAGAATGCCTTTGAATACCTGGGCAAAGCCGGCGACCTGAATTTCTCGTTCGACCAGGAGTTGAACGAAAGCATACGCGTCAGCGTGTTTTTGCGGGATACGCCGATCGAACAGGCGCTGGAGGTCATCCTCACCAGCCATCAGTTAGGCAAGAAAGTCCTCAACGACAATACCTTGCTGATCTACCCGATTGCACGCGCTGCGCAATATGAGGAGTTGTTCGTACGCAGTTTTTACCTGACGCATATGGATGCCAAACGTGCTTTGAATATGATGAAGACCGTATTGCGTGCCAGCGATATCTATATCGATGAAAAACTGAATACCTTGGTGATCCGCGACACCATGGACAGGATCAAGGTCGCCGAGAAACTGATCGCTTCGCAGGACCTCAATGAACCCGAAGTGATGCTGGAAGTGGAGGTGATGGAGATCAACCGCCGCAACCTGGAAAACCTGGGTATTCAATATCCGAGCCAGATCGGCGTAGGTGTACAAGGCAATGCGCGTGGTAGCAGCAATGGCACGCAGCCTCAGGGTGGCGAGTTAACACTTTCCGAACTGCGCAACTTCAATGGCAACCTCGGGGTGTTCACCATCAGTGACCCGGCGATTGTATTAAATCTGCTGCATCAGGATACGGACACCAACCTGCTGGCCAGCCCCAAGATACGCGTGAAAAACCGCGACCGCGCCAAGATCCATGTCGGCGACAAGATCCCGGTATTGACCAGTGTCGCCAGTGCCCAGGGGTTTGTCAGCCAGAATGTGAACTACATCGAAGTCGGCATCAAGCTGGATGTGGAGCCGGTGATCCAGATGCAGGACCAGGTCAGTATCAAGGTCGGCATGGAGGTCAGCAATATCACCGATCAGGTCACCACCAGTACCGGTGTGCTGGCTTATACCATAGGCAGCCGCAACGCCAATACCACGCTGCAATTGCGTAACAACGAAACGCAGATACTGGCCGGCCTGTTCCGCGATGACGAACAGAAGACGCAACGACGCGTACCGGGACTGGGTAATCTGCCCATCATAGGCAAGCTGTTCAGCAACAGTAACCAGGACAAACGCAAGAACGAGATCGTGTTGCTGATCACGCCGCGCATCATGCATAACATCAGCCCAGCCAATTCAGTGTATAGCCTGATCCCTTCGGGCGTGGCTTCCACCGCGAATCCTGTAGGGGCGGGCGGGGCACGCACTGTACAGGCGGCCGAACCCGTAGTGCAACCACCGGTCACGCCGCAATCCACGCAGAGCAGTAATGCCAGGTCAGATGGCGGTTTCGGCGCGCAAATCATGAACAGCACAGATACAGGCACCGTGCAGCCATAGTCTGGGTGAGACTTATTCATGCCAAGGCTATCTGATATGAGAGGGTTCACGCTGGTAGAGCTGCTGGTGACGCTGGCGCTGCTGGCGTTGCTGGTGACTTCCGCCAGCCCGGTGGTGCAGCTGAACAGCAAACGGGAAAAAGAACGCGAACTCAAACGCGCACTCTGGCAGATCCGGGATGCGCTGGATGCTTACAAGGATGCGGTAGACCAGGGACTGATCAAGAAAACGGCCGATGGCAGTGGCTATCCGCCGAATTTGAGAATCCTGGTGACTGGGGTGGAAAACGCACAGGACCCGAAAAAGAAAAAACTGTTTTTCCTTAGGCGTATCCCGCGGGATCCGTTTGCGCCGGATGATGTGACGCTGAATAATGCCCAGACCTGGCGCCTGCGCGCCTATGACGGCGAAATCGATGAAATGGCCAAGGATGTCTATGACGTTTCTTCCCGTTCTGCCGCCATCGGCATCAACCAGCAGCCTTATAGTGAGTGGTAGAACAATGCCGAATGTAAGGCCCATGAAACGCGGATTCACCCTGATAGAAATGCTGGTGGTGCTGGCGATCCTGGCCATGCTGCTGACCATCGTCAGTCCTAAATTCATGCATATGCTGCAACGGTCCAAGGAAACCACCCTAAGGCACGACTTGCTGACCATGCGCGATGCCATAGACAAGTTCTACAGCGATAAGAACCGTTATCCGGAGGTGCTGGAGGAACTGGTTGAACGGCAGTATCTGAAAGCGATTCCGCCTGACCCGATGACGGATCGCAACGATACCTGGGTGATCACGCTGCCGCCGAATATAGATGAGCAGGGCAGTGTCTTCGATGTACATAGCGGGTCCGCTCAACTCTCGGAGGACGGTACACCTTATGCCATCTGGTAGCGGGCGGTTGCGTAGCAAATCTTTCAGTGATGGATTTGTGCTGATCGGCATGTTTATGCTGGTGATGCTGAGCGGGCTGGTGATGGCGCAGGCGGCCATGCGCTGGCAAACGCACGTGTTGCGCGAACGGGAGCAGGAATTGATCCATGTCGGGCTGGCCTATAGAGACGCCATAGGCCGCTATTACAACCAGACACCAGGGGTGGTGAAAACCTTCCCGCGTACGTTTGAAGCATTGCTGAATGACGAGCGTTTCCCTACACCACGCCGCCATTTGCGCAAACCGTACCTGGACCCGATCACACAACGCGAAGGCTGGGGCATCGTCGAAGCACCGAGTGGCGGCATCATGGGTATTTACAGTTTGTCCGATAAGCCGCCTTTTAAAATCAAAGGCTACCGTGGCGAGTTGCAGCACCTGAATAACAAACGCTATTACGGTGAATGGTATTTTGTATATGTGCCGCAAGAAATCTCGGGTCGTAATCCGCTTTAATCAAGCAGTCGCTTCGCCTTATTCATTCATAAATTCCCCTATTCAAAAAACGAAAATTAAGTTTTTTGAAGCTTAAATGTAAAATTAAGTTAAAAACATGAGGATTTTCCCATGCCCAGCGATGTGTATATGTAGGGAGTGAATAAGCAAAGCTCCCTAAATTTGCGGGAGTTTTTCCCGCTGTCTGCTTATCCGTAGAAATAGCGAATTAAATGGGGAGTGCGTAATGGACCTGATACCTGACATCGTAGATTTAGTATTGTATTTGCTCGGCGTATTGTCGGTGGTGGTGTGGTCCATCATCATCATGAAAAGCTGGGCTTGGTACAAGTCCCAAAGTCAGTCCAGCGATTTCCTGTCCGAGTGGCAGCAGACGCGTAGTATCTATGAACTGCCAAAACTCATCTCCAAAAGCGAAAGCAGTTTCGCCCGCCTGTGCAATGCAGGCATGAATGCCATGAACGAAGTGATGGCGAATTCGGTGCTGCGCCGCAACGAACGTCAGGAGGTCATCCTGCTCTCGCTGAAGCAGCAAGCCTACCTGGAGCAGAAGCGCATGGATGGCGGTGTTGCCGTACTCGCCAGCATAGGCTCGACTGCCCCGTTCATCGGCCTGTTCGGTACGGTGTGGGGCATCATGAATGCGCTGAAGACCATCACTGCCACTGGCTCTGCCGGGTTAGATGTTGTCGCCGGGCCGATCGGTGAGGCACTGATTGCCACTGCCATTGGCATTGCCACCGCTGTGCCAGCCGTGCTTGCCTATAACTACTTCATGCGTCGCCAGAAAGTACACCGCGCTGATATGGAACAGGTCGCCAGCCGCTTCCAGTCACTACTCACCCAGTCCGGCGTAGAAGGGTAAATCATGGCGATCTTGAGTGATGCAGAGCAGGAAGACCTCGTCAGTGAGATCAATGTCACGCCATTGGTGGATGTCATGCTGGTGTTGCTGACCGTATTTATCGTCACCGCGCCATTGCTGATGAATGCAGTGAAAGTCAAACTGCCCAAAGCCAGTGCGGAAGTGGCCATCACCGTCCCCAAGACTGCACACATCAGCATCACCGATGCCGGTGATGTATTCCTGGACCAGCAGAAACTGGCCCTGGAGACCCTGACCAGCAACCTGGGCACCTTGAAAGCGCAACAAGACCCGGCGGTTGAGATTTATGCGGATGAACATGCTGAATACGGCATCGTCGCCAAAGTGCTGGCCGCGATTCAGCGTGCCGGTATCAGCAAGTTCAGCTTTGTCATGTCACCGGATCGGGCAGGCAGGTAAACGTCATGACCAGTCTGGTATATATCGATGACGACAGCCAGGCCAAGGTCTGGCGTGCGGTCATCGTTTCACTGGCGCTGCATGCCCTGGTAGTGGCGGTATATCCCACGCTCAGCCATATCCAGTTGCCTGTGATCCCCGAGCGGCTGGAGATCGAATTCTTCACCATGAAAATGCCTGCATCCAGGCCTAGCGAACAACAGGTGGCTCCTTCAGGGGTGGCTGCGGCGCCACCCGAGCCGCAAAAAACGGTCACTACCGTCAAACCGCAAACCGCACCGCCGGTGGAGAAGCGGCAATCGGTGATTACTGCGCCCAGCACTGACGATGCGAGTCATCAGGTGCCCGAGCAGGCTTTGCCGGCAAAAACTGAGCAGGTGCCAGCTGCGAATACGGCTGCAACCAGCAGCAGTAGCGAGGCCCCAAGTCACCCGGCTAACGAGCCGGCTAAAGAATTTCATTCCGCACCCGCTGTCAGCGCGCCGACCAGTAGCGAAACTGATGAGCTGACCGCCAGCGATAACGATGCCTGGGGCGATTACGGTGAACAGCTGCGCTCCCTGGTCAACAAAAGCAAACAATATCCGGCGATAGCCATCCGCAGGCATCTGGAAGGAGAGGTGACGATACTTGCGCAATTCGTGCGTGGTGAACTGGTACAGGTCTCGCTGACTGAAACCAGCAAGCACGCACCACTGGATGAAGAGGCGATGCGCATGGTCAAAAAAGCTATTCAACAATTGGGGGTAAAAGAAAGCCTGAAAAAGAAGACTTTCAAAATCACGATTCCGGTGTCTTTCAAATTGGAATAAAACAACCATAACAGTGTCTTGCGGCAGGGATTATCGGAAAGTCTTTCCCTCACTTTCATTAACGATAACCCTGCTCTCAAACCCCCTGCGTTTACCATGCCTTCCTCCGGTAGATGCAGGGGATTTTTTTGTGCTTACTATGGCTGGCGTGCGAGGATATGCCTATATGCAGGTAAGCCGGATTTCCTTCAGGCGTTCCTCTCATAGTCCCCTTACTAACAATTGCCACATGCGTTGCACAGGGCTGGCAAACGCCGGCTTGGAGACAGTAAGAGTTAAATTCTTGCTAAATTTGGCTGTCGCTAGCGGATTTTTCTCGAAGTTTGGCTATCCAAAAACGTAACCCATGCTTTTCCGCACAGGGCTGTATTTGGCAAATGGCGAAAATTCATGTCTTTGATTCATTTGGGAATTTGTCTGATTCCTGACATCGCCCAGCCCATGTCGACATCCTGTCACTGTGTGCCGGACCGCCGGGGAAGTTAGCGCGAACGACCTTCTGCAGCATTATTTTTTCTTGTCACCAGTGTCGTCTTATGCTACCGTTCAACATGTAACAAATTTGTAACTAAACGTAATTTAGTTGCTACAGATTAAGTTCTGGGGTGGCAAAGATGTTATCCATTTACGAAACGCAATGCATTGCAAAGCCTAACGTCTCCGCTTCTGCTGAGAGTGTCTGCAGGCTGTTGTTGAGTCTGGGCGTGCTGACAGGCTTGATAGCGGTTGCCTTTTTGCATATCGGTGCCTGGATGGTATTGCCATTTGCTGGTTTGGAATTAGTGTTAGTGGTCCTGGCGTTCGTGATGGTGTTACGTCACAGTGATGATTACGAAAAAATCACATTTGCCGAGGATCATGTTGACATCGAACAAAGTGTGCTGGGAAAAATAAAACACGTTCGTTTTCAACGGTATTGGACCCGGATTTCGCTCAGAGAAGATGAGAACGGTAAGAAGTCCCTCTGGATCGGGTCCCGTAATCAAGAAGTCGAGTTTGGTCGCGACACCATGAGCAACGCGCAACGGGAAGAATTGGTGTCTCATCTAAAACGAACACTTCTAAAACTAAATAACTAGATTTTGGAGCAGATTAGATGCAAGGGATGAAGAAGCTTGGGGCTAGTGCGTTCGCACTGTTTTATTCATTAAGCGCACGCGCTGACTACACTTTCAATTTCCCAGAGCCGGTCACACCCATGGCGCTGGATACACTGCACGTTCACAACAAATTCATGCTGATTACCGCCGTGATTTTCGTGGTGGTACTGGCAATCATGATTTATTCCATCGTGAAGCACCGCCACGACAAAGGCTACAAAGCCGTTGTCGATAAAGCGCCTTCCACTACCATGGAGATCTTCTGGACGCTGATCCCGTTTGCTATCCTGCTGCTGATCGACTTTGTCATCATGGGTATCCCTGCCTACCACAGTGTGGTGATGATGGAAGACACCCGTGACCAGTCCACCATGGTGATCAAGATCACCGGTTCACAATGGCGCTGGCAGTATGAATACCTGGATGGCGATGCCAAGGGTATCAAGTTCGTCAGCAACCTGGCGACTTCTGACGGCCAGTTGCATAACAAGGAAGATAAAGGCGAGAACTACCTGCTGGAAGTGGACAATCCGCTGGTGCTGCCTGTAGGTGAAAAAGTCCGCATCCTGATGACGGCTTCCGATGTGTTGCACAACTGGTGGGTGCCACAGTTTGGATCTTCACGCGTCGCAGTGCCTGGCTTTATCCGCGAAACCTGGGTGCAGGTTGAAAAAGCCGGTGTTTACCGTGGTCAATGTAAAGAGCTGTGCGGTAAAGGCCATGGTTACATGCCTGTGGTCGTGAATGCGGTCTCCAAGGAAGAATTCGCTGCCTGGGCAGGTAAAAAACAAGAGGAGCAAAAAGCCGCGGGCGATGTCAAAGAGCTGAGCAAGGAAGAATTGCTGGCCCAGGGTAAAACCGTTTACGAGAAGAACTGTGCAGTGTGCCACCAGGTGAGCGGTGCAGGCCTGCCACCGGCATTCCCGGCACTGACAGGCAGCAAGATTGCTACCGGGCCGATTTTCGGGGCGGATGGGAAATACCAAAAAGACAGTCATCTGGATCGCGTACTTAACGGCAAGGGTGTAATGCCGGCCTGGAAAGCGACCTTGAATGACACCGAGATCGCTGCCGTGATCACTTATGAGCGTAATGCCCTGGGTAATACCGCTTCGGTAGATGCCCTGGTACAGCCGCCACAAGTTAAAGCAGCACGTGAATAATATTTGAGAGATTTTTAGGAGAGCAACGATGAGTACTACCTCCGTAGCACATCACGACGAGCACGAGGAACATCCTACCGGCATCATGCGTTGGCTGACCACAACCAACCACAAAGATATCGGTACCATGTACCTGACATTTTCACTGGTCATGTTTTTGGTCGGTGGCTGTATGATTCTTGGCATCCGTGCCGAGCTGTTCAAGCCGGGTTTGCAGTTGATGAACCCGGAGTTTTTCAACCAGCTGATTGGCGTACATGCACTGATCATGATTTTCGCGGCGCTGATGCCTGCGGCTACCGGCTTCGCCAACTGGATGTTGCCACTGCAACTGGGTGCGCCTGATATGGCATTGCCGCGATTGAATAACTGGGGTTTCTGGATTCTGCCGCCGTCTGCCATCTTGCTGACGCTGCCTTTTACGCTGGCTTTATTCGGTATCGGTGATGGCGCACTGGCAACAGGCTGGACCTTCTATCCACCACTTTCTGTACAAGGCGGCATCGGCGTGGACTTCGCCATTTTCGCTGTGCACTTGCTGGGTATTTCTTCAGTGCTTGGTTCAATCAACATCATCGTCACCATTTACAACATGCGTGCACCTGGCATGACGCTTATGAAGATGCCGTTATTTGCATGGGGCTGGCTGATCACTGCTTTCCTGTTGATCGCTACCATTCCTGTATTGGCCGGTGCCGTCACCATGTTGCTGACAGACCGCCATTTCGGCACCCACTTCTTTGATGCAGCCGGTGGTGGCGACCCTATCATGTTCCAGCACCTGTTCTGGTTCTTTGGTCACCCTGAGGTGTATATCCTGCTGCTGCCGGTATGGGGTTTCATCCCGCAAATCCTGCAGACATTCAGCCGCAAACCTATGTATGGCTACAAAGCGCAAGTCTATTCGCTGTGGGCCATTGGCGCATTGTCTGTCGTAGTATGGGCACACCACTTCTTCACCGCAGGTATGCCTGTGCCGGCACTGCTGTACTTCATGTATAGCACCATGGCGATTTCGCTGCCACTTGCCGTGCTGTTCTATTGCTGGATCCGTACCATGTGGAAAGGGGCGATGACCTTTGAAACCCCTATGCTGTTCGCAGTAGGCTGGATCATCCTGTTCGGTGTGGGTGGCCTGACCGGTCTGGTACTGGCCGACGTAGCTGCAGATGCGCAATACCATAACAGCTACTTTGTGGTGGCGCACTTCCACTACACCCTGTTTGCCGGTGGCATCATGGGTATCATGGCAGGCGTGTACTACTGGCTGCCAAAAATGACTGGGCATATGTATAACGAGAAGCTGGGTAAACTGCACTTCTGGCTGACTGCCATTTCGTTCAATGTGACCTTTATTCCACAGTTCTTCGTTGGCCTGGCCGGTATGCCGCGTCGTATCCCTGACTATGCACTGCAATTTGCGGAATTCAACATGATTTCTACCATCGGTGCTTTTGTCCTGGGCTTGTCACAGTTGTTGCTGGTGTACAACATCATCAGTTGCGCCCGTGGTGGCCAGAAAGCCACAGACAAGGTATGGGATGGTGCGATCGGCCTGGAATGGACATTGCCTTCTCCACCGCCATACCACAGCTTTACCGAGCAACCAGTGGTTAAATAAAGTGTTTAGGCCATCCACACGGTGGGTGGCCTGAAAATGGTTACGCAGGAAGAAGATTTTGAGTAAACCAAAGCAAAGTAACAACAGGAAGATTGCCTGGATTTTAGCTGGACTGGCAATCGCATGGTATGTCATTTCGATGCTTACCATGTGGAAATAATATGTGTGAAGACAGTCGTTTGTGAAACAGGATCAGTCGCAAGCCAACAAAAAGCTGGCGCTTAAACTAGTCTGGATTATTGTAGGTGCGCTGGTGTTTGCTTTTGCACTGGTACCCCTCTATGACGTGATTTGTTCTGTGACAGGCTTGAATGGAAAAACAAGCAATATTGCACAGACAGCAGCAAAACAGAAAGTAGACTTGTCGCGTGAGGTGACGGTGCAGTTTGTTGCTTCTGTGATGCCTGGTTTGGGCTGGAATTTCTATCCCAAGCAAAGCAGCGTCAAGGTGCATCCGGGCCAGGTGACTGTCGTCATGTTTGAAGCAAAGAATATTACTAATGAAGTGGTGGCCGGGCAGGCCATTCCCAGTGTGACACCGGGTAAGGCGTCAGCCCACCTGAAAAAGATTGAGTGTTTCTGCTTTGTACGGCAGTCATTGAATCCTGGCCAGGTAAAAGCGTTGCCACTCAGGTTTTTTATTAGTGCTGATTTACCGCCAGAAGTGAATGAGCTCACGTTATCGTACTCGTTCTTTCCGGCAAGCAACAATTCAAATTAATGATTTATGTGATTTAAATTATAAAAATCAAATGATTGGGAGTTAGGCATGGCAAGTCATTCAGATAACCATTATTTCGTACCACACGGCAGTATTTATCCTGCCCTCATTTCTGTAGGCCTGCTCTCCATGGCCAGCGGATTCGTTTTTAATGTCACCGGCTCTGATCTGCGTGGTGACGGATCCCTGAAAAACCCTTCACTCGATTATCTTGCTACACCTGGCAAGTACATGATGTACCTGGGCCTGGCGATCATCCTGTTCATGATGTTCAAATGGCTGAGTGATGTGGTCAGCGAAAGCCTGACCGGCCAGTACAAAAGATGGGAAGACAAATCATTCCGTATCGGCATGATTGTATTCATCTGTTCAGAGGTGGCATTTTTTGCGGCGTTCTTTGGTGCGTTGTTCTATATGCGGATATTGTCAGTCCCTGACCTGGCTTCTTACGCGCCGGATATCACCCCGTATAAAGACTTCTTGAGTACCTGGCCATCACAGGGTCCTGGCGGAGTTGTACTGGGAGAGACTTTTAAGCCTAACCCCGAATTCCATCCGATGACGTGGAGTGGTTTGCCACTGATCAACACGCTGTTGTTATTGAGTTCTGGCGCCACTATCACCTGGGCACACTGGGGGTTGATTAAAAATAACCGCAAGCAACTGATTGTGGGCCTGGCATTAACAGTGGCGTTAGGTATCACTTTCCTGATCTGTCAGGCAGCTGAATACCATCACGCTTATACTGAAATGGGCTTGACGCTGAAGTCCGGTGCGTATGGCGCGACATTCTTTATGCTGACCGGTTTCCACGGCTTCCATGTGACGATTGGTACATTGATGCTGATTGTGATTCTGTTACGCAGCATCAAAGGCCACTTCACCCCTGAGCATCATTTTGGTTTTGAAGGTGTTGCCTGGTACTGGCACTTTGTGGATGTAGTGTGGCTGGGTTTATACATCTTTGTCTACATGCTCTAACGGTACAAAAAAGGGCGCCTGGAGCGCCCTTTTCAATACTGCCTAAACAAAAGGTGTATGCGGACTAAAGTGTATGGCCGATATAACCGAAATGGGCAGCAAGGATGAGCAGCAGGAACAGGACGATGGAGAGGCCAATACGCATGGTCAATGCCTTCACCGTACGGTCAGAACCACGTTTGTCTTTGAGTAAGAAAACCAGCGCTGAAAACAAGCTGCCGATAATGACCAGCAATACAAGAACAGTAGCAATTTTAATAAGCATAGTGTGATCCTGCGCCCAGTGAGAGTTAATAGTGATGGCACATTATGGGCTGTAAGTAAGAAAATGCAAATACCCTTGGGACTTTATGTATTGAGAGTGCGGCCAGTGATCATCCTGGTCGTGGCCATCATGGTTGCAGGCTGTTTGAAACTGGGTTTCTGGCAATGGCATAAAGCAGAACAAAAGCAGGCGATCACGCTTGCCTTGAACGAGGGCCGGCTCAATGTTGTAGAGCTGGCAACGCAAGGTAAACTGAATGAGGAAAACATAGAGGCATTGCACACCCGCACGGTAAAACTGGCGGGGCATTACCTGCCTGAATACAGTTTTTTCCTGGATAACCAGGTCGAGCAGGGACAGGCAGGCTTTCATGTACTCACCCCGTTCTTATTGCGTGATACGCAAACGATTATTCTGGTCAATCGCGGATGGGTGGCCGGTTTTTCTGACCACCAGCAATTGCCGGTGGTCGAAACCAGTGATAGCCAGCAGACCATTGCCGGCATGTTGTGGCACCAGACAAAAACCGGTTTCCAGTTAGGAAAACCGGATCAGCAGTGGAATAAAGTGCAGCAAGTGATAGATTTTGAATATCTACAAAAGCAGTTGCCTTATCAGTTACTGCCGCATGCTATCCTGAAACTAGATGCCGATGTAGCGCAAGACGGTTTTGTGCGCCATTGGGATGTCCCGGCCGGCCAGGTGGAAAAACATTTAAGTTATGCCTACCAATGGTTTGGTTTTGCGCTTGCAAGCATACTGATTGGGCTGTATCAAATGCTGGAAAAACGGCAGCAAAAAAGCCAGGAAAAAGGCTAGAAAAAGGTTATCAGGTAGTCATGCAGGAAAACTCAAATACTCACGCAGCAATCAATGCTGTCCAGCAACGCAAAGGACGCATGATTTTTCTGCTGCTGGCGATTTTCTTTACGGTGCCGCTGGTTGTGGTCGTAGCCATGATTAAATTCGACTGGCGTCCCAGTGGTAAAAGCTATGGCCAGCTGATCCAGCCGCCG
>VFQP010000728.1_pt1 | contig 55046 bp, 52 predicted proteins | sample 3512351 | NCBI WGS metagenome assembly VFQP01 (sample SAMN10412372, study PRJNA504923) | tailings metagenome | isolation source: Relicate 1 Philex TSF1 revegetated site | place: Philippines: Tuba, Benguet | collected 2017-08-29 | reverse complement strand
GCTGCGCGCCGACAAGAAGGGCGACCGCGACATCCTCAACGGCTCGAAGATGTGGATCACCAACGGCCCCAGCGCCGATGTGCTGGTGGTCTATGCCAAGACCGATCCCGCCGCCGGCCCGCGCGGCATCACCGCCTTCCTGATCGAGAAGGGCTTCAAGGGCTTCTCCATCGCGCAGAAGCTGGACAAGCTCGGCATGCGCGGCTCGGAAACCGGCGAGCTGGTGTTCCAGGATTGCGAAGTGCCGGAGGAGAATGTGCTCGGTACGGTCGGCCGTGGCGTCAACGTGCTGATGAGCGGCCTGGATTACGAGCGCGCGGTGCTCGCCGCCGGTCCCATCGGCATCATGCAGGCGGCGTTCGATATCGTGGTGCCCTATGTGCATGACCGTAAGCAGTTCGGCGAGCCGATCGGCACCTTCCAGCTTATCCAGGCCAAGCTGGCCGACATGTATACCGAGATGAACGCGACCCGCGCTTACGTGTATGCCGTGGCGAAAGCCTGCGACAAGGGCAAGACCACGCGCAAGGATGCCGCCGGCGCCATTCTCTTTGCCGCCGAGAAGGCGACCAAGGCGGCGCTGGATGCGATCCAGATTCTCGGCGGCAACGGCTATATCAACGACAATGCCACCGGCCGCCTGCTGCGCGATGCCAAGCTCTACGAGATCGGCGCCGGCACGTCTGAAATCCGCCGCATGTTGATCGGCCGCGAAATCTTCCAGGAGACCGCGTGACCCGCGCCTGGCTTGTTCTCGGCTGCCTGATCGCCGCACTGCTGGCACCTGCTCTGCACGCAGATGAGCGCTGGCAGGTGCTGCGCGGTGCCGAGGCGCGGCTGCATTGGCGAGCGCCGGGCCTGCAAGCGCATCCTGAGAAGGCGGAAGCGATGGCCAGCTCGATTGGCTACCGCGTCGAGCGCTATTTCTGGAAGGCGCAGGAAACCGGTGGCGCTTTCGCCCTGGCGGGCCTACGCGATTTCACCGACAGCGAGCATTACATCGGTGGCCGCGTCGATCTGCAAAAGAGCGCGGCCACGCTGCTCAAGGGCCTGGAAACGCCGCCGCTGAAACCGCTCGATCAGGCCGACCGGGTGTTGTTCACCGGCTTGGGGCTGGCGACGGCCCGCCGCTTTTCGCTTGGCGTGCGCGAATGCCTGAGCCTCGGGCTCTACGCCCCGAGTGCCGAGCCAGCCGAGCCGCCGAACGGGAAGGCCAAGGCCGAACCGATGACCGAGGGCAACCTGCGCCTCGATGCGCTCTATTGCGCCAAGGCCGGCAAGCCGCTGGCGCTGGAAGACCTGCCCGATCTGGCGAAAAGCCTGGGCGTGAAGCAAACGGGAGAGAACTAACCATGCTGAGCCAGGACCAGAGCATGATCCGCGACATGGCGCGCGATTTCGCCCGCGACCGCCTGGCGCCGGGGGCGCAGGAACGTGACCGCAGCGCCAAGCCGCCGCTGGAGCTGCTGCGCGAAATGGGCGGGCTTGGGCTGCTCGGCATGGGCGTGCCGGAGGAATGGGGCGGGGCGGGGGCCGATTTCGTCAGCTATGTGCTGGCGCTGGAGGAAATTGCCGCCGCCGATGGCGCCGTCAGCACGATCATGTCTGTTAACAACAGCCCTGTATGTGCAGCGATCCTGCGCTATGGCAACGAACAGCAGAAGCGCGATTTCCTGCAGCCGCTGGCGCGTGGCGAATGGATCGGCGCCTTCTGCCTCACTGAGCCGCAGGCCGGCTCGGATGCCGCCAATCTCAAGACCAAGGCGCGGCGCCAGGGCAGCGACTGGGTGATCAGCGGCACCAAGCAGTTCATCACCTCGGGCAGTATCGCCAAGGCGGCGCTGATCTTCGCCGTCACTGATGCGGCGGCGGGCAAGCGCGGCATTTCCTGCTTCCTGGTGCGGACCGACCTGCCGGGGTTCAAGGTCGCCAGCATCGAGAGCAAGCTCGGGCAGAAATGCTCCGATACCTGCCAGTTGGTGTTCGAGGATATGGTGGTGCCGGGCGATGCCCTGCTCGGCGCCGAGGGCGAGGGCTACCGCATTGCCCTGGCCAATCTGGAATCTGGCCGCATCGGCATCGCGGCGCAGTCGGTGGGTATGGCACGGGCGGCGTTCGAGGCGGCTCTGGCCTATGCCGGCCAGCGCCAGGCTTTCGGCACCGCGATCATCAACCACCAGGCGGTCGGCTTCCGGCTGGCTGACATGGCGACCCGCATCGAGGCGGCGCGGCTGATGGTGCACAATGCCGCCCGGCTCAAGGATGCCGGCCAGCCCTGCCTGAAAGAAGCCAGCATGGCCAAATTGTTTGCGTCTGAAATGGCCGAACAGGTATGCTCCGAATCGATCCAGATCCATGGCGGTTATGGCTATCTTGCCGATTTCCCGGTGGAGCGAATCTACCGCGACGTGCGGGTGTGCCAGATCTATGAGGGCACCAGCGACGTGCAGCGGCTCGTGATCAGCCGTTCGCTTGCCGGCAGCGGATAAAACAACAGAAGGAGACGGGGTGGGTTGAGCCAGGCCAACAACATACTGTTCATCGCCTCCCTGTTGATCCTGGTCAGCATTTTTGCCGGCTCGGCCTCCAGCCGTTTCGGCGTGCCTTTCCTGCTCGTCTTCCTCGGTCTCGGCCTGCTCGCCGGTGTTGATGGTCCTGGCGGCATTGATTTCAGCGATTTCAACCTGACCTATTCGGTCGGTTCGGCGGCGCTGGCGATCATCCTGTTCGACGGCGGCCTGCGTACCAAATTCACCACCGTGAAGCTGGTGGCGGGGCCGGCCCTGGGCCTGGCGACCGTGGGCGTGGTGTTGACTGCCACGCTTGTCGCCGTGGCGACCCACTCGATTACCAATCTCGGCTGGCTGGAATCCTTCCTGGTCGGGGCTATTGTCGGCTCAACCGACGCGGCGGCCGTGTTCTTCCTGCTCAATGTGCGCGGCCTGGCCTTGCAGAAGCGCGTCAGCGGCACGCTGGAAGTCGAGTCCGGCATCAACGATCCGATGGCCATCTTCCTCACCATGGCCTGCGTCGAATTGCTCAGCCTGGGCCAGCCGCCGAGCAACATGATGCTGCTGCTGCAGTTCCTGGCGCAGATGCTGGGCGGCTGTCTGGTCGGCGCGGTCGGCGGCTTCGCCCTGGTGGCGCTGTTCAACCGGGTGCCGGTGGCCGGCGGCCTTTATCCCATCGTTGCCATGGCCGCGACGCTGCTGATCTTTTCCGGCGCGCATTTCGTGCTGGCGTCAGGCTATATCGCGGTCTATGTCGCCGGTCTGGTGCTGGGCAACCGGCGTCATCGCGGCGCCCAGGTGGTGCTGCGCTTCTTCGATGGATTGAGCTGGCTCGGCCAGATCGTCATGTTCCTGCTGCTTGGCCTGCTGATGACACCAAGCGAGATGCGGCCCGATATCGTGCCGGGCGTCGTGGTCGCCATTTTCCTGATCGTGGTGGCACGGCCGCTGGCCGTGGCGCTCTGCCTGCTGCCATTCCGCTACACCTTGCCGGAGATCGGCTTCATCTCCTGGGTCGGCCTGCGCGGCGCGGTGCCGATCTTCCTGGCCACCATCCCGGTGCTGTTCGGTGTGCCAAATGCTGGCATCTATGTCTCCATCGCCTTCTTCTGCGTTGTTGCGTCGCTGCTGTTGCAAGGCTGGACCATTGGCGTGGCGGCGCGGCTGTTCGGCCTGGAATTGCCGCCGCCGGTGGAGGCGCCGACCCGTACCGATATCGACCTCGGCAATGCGCTGGACCGCGATATCGCCAGCTACCGGGTGGAGCCGAACTGTATCGCTCAAGGCTACAACTACGCCGAAATCCCGCTGCCGCGACGCTGCCGTATCATCACGGTGATCCGCGATGGCACGGTGATGGACCGTTCCAAGCTGGAACGGCTGGAAGCCGGCGACTATCTGCTGGTGCTGGCGCCGCCAGAGCAGCTTTTCTCGCTTGACCGCCTGTTCGCGCTGCCAGACCGCAAGCGCCGCGCCAATGTGCCGGGTGACGAGGTTTTCGGCGAGTTCACTATTCCAGCGGATACCTTGCTCGGCTCCCTCAGTGCGATGTATGGCGTCGAGGTTGAAGCGCGCCATCGCGAGGAGTCGCTTAGCGCCTATATCCGCCGCCGCCTGCGTCATGCGGCGGTGGTCGGCGACCGCGTGCGGCTCGGGCCGGTGGAGCTGATCGTGCGCGAAATCAAGGGCAACCGCATCACCCAGGTCGGCCTCGAACTGGAGCCGGAGGAGCATCCGGTGGTGCGGCGCTTCCGGCAATTGTTCCGCTTCGGTTAGACTTTACAAAAAACAGCCCTACCTGGAGGAAGCATGGCCGCCCCGCTGGATTTCTATTTCGATTTTTCCTCGCCCTACGCCTATATCGGTGCCATGCGCATCGAGGCGCTGGCGGCGAAGCATGGCCGTAGCGTCAACTGGCATCCGATGCTGCTCGGCGTTGCCTTCAAGATCGCCGGCACCCAGCCGCTGACCCAGTATCCGCTGAAAGGCGATTACTCGCGGCGCGATTTCGACCGCTCGGCGCGTGAACTCGGCATCCCGTTCAACATGCCGGCGAATTTCCCGCTGGCCACCCAGGCGGCGGCGCGCGGCGTCTTCTGGCTGCAACAGCAGCAGCCGGAAAAGGCCGCTGGCTTCATCAAGGCGATCTACACGGCCTACTTTGTCGATGGCCGCGACATCTCTTCGCCCGATACCGTGGTGGCGATTGCCGAAGGGCTGGGCATCGATGGTGCCGCGTTGCGGGCCGGTTTCGAAAGTGCCGAGACCAAGGCGGCGTTCAAGCAGGCGGTGGAGCAGGCGGTGACGGAACGAGGCGTGTTCGGTTCGCCTTTCGTGTTTGCCGATGGCGAACCCTTCTGGGGTGCCGACCGCTTCGACATGCTGGACCGCTGGCTGAGCCGTGGCGGCTGGTAGAGGCGCGACTGGTGAAGAAGGATAGCCTGTGAACCCAGCGCCAAAAGCGGGCAGCGGCCTGGCCATTGCCGGCCTGGTGCTCACGTCGCTCCTGTGGGGCGGCATGATCCCGATGACCCATGCGCTGGCAACGGAAGTCTTCGATCCGTTCTTCCTGGCGCTGATTCGCTATCTGCTGCCGGCCGGGCCGATGTTCCTGCTGTGCCTCATCGTTGACCGCCATTCGCCCTTTGCCGGCCCGCTGCCGCGCCAGCCTTTGGTACGGCTCGGCGCCATGATGGCCTGCTTCTCGCTGATGTTCACTTTCGGCATCATGCTGTCGGACCCGATCAGTTCCGCCATCGTGATCTCTTGCGGCCCGCTGATCGCCACCGTCTTGAGCAAGCTGCTCTACCGTGTGCCGCTGGCGCGCGGCTTCGGCATGGCCCTGCTGGCGGCGGTGGTCGGCGGCGCGCTGGTGGCGGTGGATGCGGTGCGGCCGCGTGCGGAAGCCAGCGGCGGCACGCCGTATCTTGGTGAATTGCTGCTGATTGGCGCCCAGCTAAGCTGGACGCTCTATTCGCTGAAAGCCCAGGAATGGCTGGCGCCCTCGGGCTGGAGCCAGCTCCGCATCAGCTTCCTCACCTCGCTGGCCGGCGCCGGCTTCATCATCGTCGCTTTCGTCATCATCAACCTGCTGTCGCCGGGCCGGCTGCCGACCGAGTGGCCGAGCGCCGGCACCTGGTTCATGCTGGCCTGGATGGCGCTGGGCGGGGCAGGGGCGGCCATCGTGCTGTGGAATTACGGCGTCAGCCATGTCGGCGTGCCGGTGGCATCGCTCTATGGCAATCTGGCACCGGTCTTCTCGGTGCTGGTAGCGGCCTTGTTCTTTGGCGCGGCCGTGTCGCCGCAGCAGATCATCGGCGGCGGGGTGATCCTGGCCGGCATCCTGCGCATGCAATGGCTGCGGCTCAGGCCGGGTTGATCAGGCGCTGCGCGGCCCGAACAGGATGATGCCGACGCCAGCGAGGCAGAGCAGGCTGCCGGCGATATCCCAGCGATCCGGCCGCATGCCCTCCACGGCCCACAGCCAGAGCAGCGACGCGGCGATATAGACGCCGCCATAGGCTGCATAGGCGCGGCCCGCCGCATCGCTGTCCACCTTGGTCAGCAGCCAGGCGAACAGCACCAGCGCCGCTACGCCGGGCAGCAGCCAGAGCGCGGATTTGTGCATCCGCGCCCAGGCCCAGAAGGCGAAGCAGCCGGCGATCTCGGCAACAGCCGCTCCGATATAGGCGGCGATGGTCGGCATCAGAAGATGGTGTAGGCGCCGTCGATGACGAAACTGTCGCCGGTATGGTAGCGGCTGCCGTCGCTCATCAGATACACCGCGATGCTGGAGAAATCGTTGCCCTGGCCCCAGCGCCGCGCCGGGATGCGCGGCAGCACGGCGCCGGCAAAGCGCGGATCGGCAACACCGGCGGCGGTCATCTCGGTTTCGATCCAGCCCGGCAGGATGGAATTGGCGGTGACATTGTAGCGCGCCATTTCCACGGCCAGGGCGCGGATCACCGACAGCATGGCGCCCTTGGTGGCGGCATAGGAGGTGGCACCCGCGGCACCATGGATGCCGGCGGTGGAGGCCATGCCGACCAGGCGGCCGAAGGCATCGCCGGTCTTGGCGCGCTCCACCATATGGCGGGCGGCGGCGCGCAGCGTATAGAAGGCGCCGTCCAGGTTGACGCCCAGCACGCGCTTCCATTCCTCGGTGCTCAACTGGTGCATCGGCGCGCGCTTCTGGCTGACGCCGGCATTGGCGAAACAGCCGTCGATGCGGCCCATGGTCTGCACGGCTTCCGCGAAGCAGGCTTCCACCTCGGCCTCGTTGACCACGTTGCAACGCTGCACCAGCACGCGGCGGCCATAGGCCTTCAGCTTGGCCTCGGCGGCGGCATTCTTCTCCGGGTTGCCGCCCCAGATCACCAGGTCGCAGCCGGCCCGCGCCAGGCCCTCGGCCATCCCTAAACCAATGCCGCCATTGCCGCCCGTCACCAGCGCCACCTTGCCGGAAAGATCGAAATCGTTCATCGCTGTGTTCCCTCCATAGCTGGCGTCGATTATCGCGATAGAAAAGGGAAATTGCCAGGGGTGGGCAATTCCCCGGCTCCCCCTTGCGGCTCCCGGAGCAGGCTGGCATGGTTTGGCCACGCCCGAGAGCGAACCTATTCCAAGAGCAAGGCAAAAAGGCCGTCCATGAGCGCGCTCAGCACCCAGCTAGACCCGCGATCCGCCGCGTTTCAGGAGAATGCTGCCCATATGGCAGCGCTGGTCGCCGACCTGAAGGCTAAGGTCGGCATGATCAAGCAAGGCGGTGGCGAGAAGGCCCGCGAGAAGCATCTCTCGCGCGGTAAACTGCTGCCGCGCGACCGCGTGCGCACGTTGCTCGATCCTGGCTCGCCGTTCCTGGAACTCAGCCAGTTCGCCGCCTACGACATGTATGGCGGCGATATCCATGCCGCCGGCATCATCACCGGCATCGGCAGCGTGATGGGCCGCGAATGCGTGGTGATCTGCAACGATGCCACGGTGAAGGGCGGCACCTACTTCCCGATGACGGTGAAGAAGCATCTGCGTGCCCAGGAAATCGCGCGCGAGAATCGGCTGCCCTGCATCTACCTGGTCGATTCCGGCGGCGCCAATCTGCCGACCTGGGACGAGGTGTTCCCCGACAAGGAGCATTTCGGCCGCATCTTCTACAATCAGGCCAATCTTTCCGCCGATGGCATTCCACAGATCGCCGTGGTGATGGGCTCCTGCACGGCCGGTGGCGCCTATATGCCGGCGATGTCGGATGAAACCGTGATCGTGCGCAACCAGGGCACCATCTTCCTCGCCGGCCCGCCGCTGGTGAAGGCGGCCACCGGCGAGGTGGTGTCGGCGGAAGACCTGGGCGGTGCCGATGTGCATTCGCGCACCTCGGGCGTGACCGACCACTACGCCATGAACGATGCCCATGCACTCGGCATCGCGCGCCGCATCGTCGGCAACCTGAATTCCACCAAGCAGGTCTCGGGCGATGTGCGGGCGCCGAAGCCGCCGCGCTTCGATCCGGCGGAACTCTACGGCATCATCCCGAAGGAAAGCCGCGTGCCCTTCGATGTGCGCGAGATCATCGCCCGCCTGGTGGATGATTCCGAATTCGACGAATTCAAGAAGCTCTATGGCGCCACACTGGTCTGCGGCTTCGCCCGTATCCATGGCTACCCGGTCGGCATCATCGCCAATAACGGCATTCTGTTCTCGGAAAGCTCGCTGAAGGGCGCGCATTTCATCGAGCTGTGCTGCCAGCGCGGCATCCCGCTGCTGTTCCTGCAAAACATCACCGGCTTCATGGTCGGCAAGAAATACGAGGCCGGCGGCATCGCCAAGGATGGCGCCAAGCTGGTCACGGCCGTGTCCTGCGCCAATGTGCCAAAATTCACCGTGATCATCGGCGGTTCCTATGGCGCCGGCAATTACGGCATGTGCGGCCGTGCCTACAGCCCGCGCATGCTGTTCATGTGGCCGAATTCGCGTATCTCGGTGATGGGGGGCGAGCAGGCGGCCAGCGTGCTGGCCACCGTGAAGCGCGATGGTATCGAGGCATCCGGCGGCCAGTGGAGCCGCGAGGATGAGGAAGCCTTCAAGAACCCGATCCGCGCCCAGTATGACCGCCAGGGGCATCCTTACTATGCCTCGGCTCGGCTGTGGGACGATGGCATCATCGATCCGTTGGATACCCGCATGATGCTGGCGCTGGGCCTGAGCGCCGCGCATAACGCCCCCTTCGCGCCGACCAAGTTCGGCGTCTTCCGGATGTGATGATCATGAGCGACGAACTGGTTCTCTTCGATACTGACGCGCGCGGCGTGGCGCAGGTGACGCTCAACCGCCCGGCGGTGCATAACTGTTTCAACGATCAGGTGATCGAGCGCCTGCTGGCGATCTTCACCGAGATCAAGGGCCGCAGCGATATCCGCGTGGTGGTGATCCGTGGCGAGGGCAAGAGCTTCTCGGCCGGCGGTGATCTCGACTGGATGCGCCGCTCCGGCCAGCAGGATTACGCCACCAACCTGGCGCAGACCCTGGTGCTGGCGCAGTTGTTCAAGACGCTGAACGACCTGCCGCAGGCAACTGTGGCGCTGGTGCAGGGCAATTGCATGGCTGGCGGCACCGGTCTGGTTTCCTGCAGCGATATCGCCATCGCCGTGCGCGACACCAAGTTCGCGCTGACCGAAGTGCGGCTGGGCTTGAGCCCGGCCACCATCTCGCCCTATGTGGTGGCGGCCATCGGCCCGCGCCAGGCGCGGCGCTATTTCCTCACCGCCGAGCGGTTCGACGGCGCCGAGGCGCAGCGCATCGGCCTGGTGCATGAACTGGCCGAAGATGTGGACGATCTCAAGGTGCGCGGTGAGCGCGTGGTGGCCGATCTGCTGCTCGGCGCGCCGGGCGCGATTGCGGACAGCAAGCTGCTGATCCGCGAAGTGGCCTATGAGGCCGATGTCACCGAGGACGTGATGCAGTTCACCGCCAGGAATATCGCCGACCGGCGCGCCAGCGCCGAAGGCCAGGAGGGGCTTGCCTCCTTCTTCGCCAAGCGCAAGCCGGCCTGGACGATTTGAGGCGAACGGGAGAGACGCGCATGTTCCGCAAGATCCTGATCGCCAATCGCGGCGAAATCGCCTGCCGGGTGATCCGCACCGCAAAGCGCCTCGGCGTTGCTACCGTGGCAGTCTATTCCGATGCCGATGCCAATGCCCGCCATGTGGCACTGGCCGATGAGGCCGTGCGCATCGGCCCGGCGCCGGTGCGCGAGAGCTACCTGCGCGCCGATGTCATTATCGCCGCTGCCAAGGCCAGCGGCGCCGAGGCCATCCATCCGGGCTATGGCTTCCTGTCCGAGAATGCTGAATTCGCCGATGCGCTGGCCGAGGCCGGGCTGGTTTTCATCGGCCCGCCGGCTTCCGCCATCCGCGCCATGGGCCTGAAAGGCGCCGCCAAGGCGCTGATGCAGGAAGCCCGCGTGCCAGTGGTGCCGGGCTATCACGGCGACAACCAGGATGCCGATTTCCTGCTTAATGAGGCCGAGCGCATCGGCTGGCCGGTGCTGATCAAGGCGGTGGCCGGCGGCGGTGGCAAGGGCATGCGCCGGGTCGACAATGCTGCTGACTTCAAGGCGGCATTGGCCGGGGCGCAGCGCGAAGGCGCCAATGCCTTCGGCAATGACCGCGTGCTGCTGGAAAAATATCTGGTCAAGCCGCGCCATATCGAAATCCAGGTGTTCGCCGACAAGCAGGGCAATGCCGTGCATCTGTTCGAGCGCGATTGCAGCGTGCAGCGCCGGCATCAGAAGGTGCTGGAAGAAGCGCCGGCACCGGGCATGCCCACGGCGATGCGCCAGGCCATGGGCCAGGCGGCGGTGAATGCCGCCAAGGCGATTGGCTATGTCGGCGCCGGCACGGTCGAGTTCATCGCCGATGTCAGCGACGGGCTCAAGCCGGACCGTTTCTATTTCATGGAAATGAACACCCGCCTGCAGGTGGAGCATCCCGTCACCGAGATGATCACCGGCCAGGACCTGGTGGAATGGCAGCTCCGCGTTGCCGCCGGCAATCCGCTGCCGCTCAAGCAGGAAGAACTGCGCATCGATGGCCATGCGGTCGAGGCGCGCATCTATGCCGAGGATCCGAACAAGAACTTCCTGCCTTCTGTGGGCAAGCTGCACCGCCTGCGGCCACCGGCGGAGGATGCGCATGTGCGGGTCGATACCGGCGTGCGCGAGAATGACAGCGTGACGCCGTTCTACGATCCCATGATCGCCAAGCTGATCGTGTGGGACCATGATCGTGGCGCCGCCTTGCGCCGCATGGGCCAGGCGCTGGCGCAGTATCAGGTGGCTGGTGTCACCACCAATATCCCATTCCTCATCGCCCTGGCCGGCCATCCGGCCTTTGGCGAGGGCGATCTCGATACCGGCTTCATCGAGCGTTTCCGTGCCGACCTGATCCCGCCGGTGCAGGGCGCCGATGCCAGTGCCCTGGCGCTGGCGGCATTGGCGGTGGTGCTGGAGCGCCGCGCCCAGCGCAGCGGCGGCAAGGGCGATCCGTGGTCGCCCTGGGCGGCGGTGAATGGCTGGCGGCTCAATGACCAGGGCTATGATGAATTGATCTTTCGCGAAGGCGAGAGCGAAACCCGGCTGCGGATTGAGTATGCCGCCGATGACGCGATCCGCGTGAAACTGCCTGGTGGTGCCGTGTTGACGGCCGCGGGTAAGCTGCAGGATGGCAGCCTGGATGCGGTGCTGGATGAGCGCCGCTTCAGCATCGGCCTGGTCCGTCAGGGGCTGGACCTGACCCTGTTGCTGCCGGGCCGGGTGCAGAAGCTGAGCCTGGTGGATCCGCTTGCCGCCGGTGAGATGGATGAAGCTGCTGGCGGTGCGCTCACCGCGCCGATGCCGGGCAAGGTGGTGCAGGTGCTGGTGGCGGAAGGTGTGGCGGTAGAGAAGGGCCAGGCGCTGATGGTGCTGGAGGCGATGAAGATGGAACACACCATCGCGGCGCCAGCGCGCGGCAAGGTAGCCAAACTGAACTTCAAGGCCGGCGACCAGGTGAGCGAAGGCGCCACTTTGATCGCGCTGGAAGCGGAAGGATGATGCCATGACCCTGCCAAGCCAGATACGCCTGTGGGAGGCCGGCCCGCGCGACGGGTTGCAGAACGAGAAGAGCGTGGTGCCCACCGATGTGAAGGTGGAACTGATCGAGCGCCTGGTGGAATGCGGCGCCACCTATATCGAGGCGACCAGTTTCGTGTCGCCGAAATGGGTGCCGCAGATGGGCGATGCCGCCGATGTGATGACGCGGATTTCGCGCAAGCCCGGCGTTACCTATCAGGTGCTGACGCCGAACGAGAAGGGCTACGATTCCGCCAAGCAGTATGGCGCCCGCGCCATCGCGGTATTCGCGGCAGCAAGCGAGAGTTTCTCCCAGCGCAATGTGAATTGCTCAATTGAGGAGAGCCTGGAGCGGTTTCGTCCGGTGGTGCAGAAGGCCAAGGCGGATGGCGTGCGCGTGCGCGGTTTCGTTTCGGTGGTGCTGGGCTGCCCCTTCGAGGGCGAGGTTGATCCGGTGAAAGTGGCCGGTATCGCCAAGCAGCTTGCCGAGATGGGCTGCGATGATATTGGCTTGGGCGACACTATCGGCACCGGCACGCCGGGCAAGACCAAGCGTCTGATCGAGGAAACCGCGAAATTCATTCCGCTCGACCGCATCGGCATGCATTTTCACGATACCTACGGTCAGGCGCTGGCGAATACCTATGCCTCGCTGGAAATGGGCATCACCAGCCATGATGCCTCGGTTGCCGGCCTTGGCGGCTGTCCTTACGCGCCAGGTGCCACCGGCAATCTTGCCACCGAGGATCTGGTTTACATGCTGGAAGGCCTCGGCATTGACAGCGGCTTCGATCTCAAGCAATTGGTGCGCACCGCCTGGTGGATATCTGAGAAGCTCGGCCGTCCGCCGGTGTCGAGTGTCGCCAAGGCCTTGAAATCGAAGATTTGATGCCGGTTCATCTGCTCAAGCTTGCTGTTGGTATTGAAAGCCTGGAGCATTTCCGCGAACGCCTGAAGGCGCGTGCGGAAGGCGCCAAGGGCAAGAAGCAGCCTGGGCATTTTACCCATGTGACACGCCACCGCCCGAAGCGCGACAAGGAAGTGCTGGATGGCGGTTCGCTCTACTGGGTGGTGAAGGGCCAGCTATGCGCCCGCACCCGGATTCTCGCCCTTGATGACGTGACGCTGGACGATGGCCCGCATTGCGCCATCAAGCTGGAGGCGAAACTGATCCCGGTGCTGCCGCAACCGCGCCGTCCGCATCAGGGCTGGCGTTATCTCGAAGATGCCGATGCGCCGCCCGATCTCAGCAAGGCGGGCGAAGGCGCTGCCGAGCTGCCGCCGAAGCTGATGGCGGAACTGCGCGCCCTGGGCTTGCTGTAAGCCGATGCCGCGCATCATCGTCGTCGGCAACGAGAAGGGCGGTTCGGGCAAGTCCACCACCGCGATGCATGTGCTGATCGGCCTGGCGCTGGAAGGCGGCCGGGTGGCGGCGATCGATCTCGATGGTCGCCAGCGCACGCTGGCGCGCTACCTGGAAAACCGGCAGGCCTATATCACCCGCCATGGCGTGCGACTGGCGATGCCGTCCTATGCCGTGGTGCCTTTGAGTGATCGCGATACCCGCGCCGAGGCCGAGGCCGATGAAGCCGCGCGCTTCCGTGCCGCGCTGGATGGCTTCGCGCCGGACCACGATTTCATCCTGATCGACTGCCCCGGCGCCGATACACATCTCTCGCGCCTTGGCCATTCCTTCGCCGACCAGCTTCTGACTCCGGTGAATGACAGCTTTATCGATGTCGACCTGCTCGCCACCGTGGATGCCGAGACGCTGCGGGTGCTGAAGCCCAGCCGCTATGCCGAAATGGTGTGGGAGCAGCGCAAGCAGCGCTTCAACCGCGACCGCCAGAGCATCGACTGGGTGGTGATTCGCAACCGCGTGTCGCATCTCGACGCCCGCAACAAGCGCCATGTCGGCCAGGTGCTGCAGGCGCTGGAAAAGCGGATCGGTTTCCGCTTCCTGCCGGGCCTCTCGGAACGCGTGATTTTCCGCGAATTATTTCTCTCCGGCCTGACCCTGCTGGATCTCGATAAAACCGGTGGCGGCCTATCCATGGCCCAGGCTGCAGCACGCCAGGAAGTGCGAAATCTGCTGCTCGGCCTCAATCTGGTTACGGATTAGGCATTTCCCCTAAATGCAGCGCAGCATTGCGGAAAAGGCTTGCCAGCAGGCCGCCGCGTAACAATATTAGCGGCCGATCAAAGCGCTCTGCTCAGAGGGCGCTGGTTAAGGAGGGACACCCTATGAAGAAGTTGCTTACCGGCATTGCCGCCGGCCTGATCGCCATCGCCGGCAGCGCCGCTCAGGCGCAGGATTATCCGAACAAGGTCATCACCATGGTGGTGCCGTTCGCCGCGGGTGGCCCGACCGATACGGTTGCCCGCCTGCTGGCGCAGTCGATGGGCACTTCTCTGAAGCAGCAGATCATCGTCGAGAATGTCGGCGGTGCCGGCGGCACCCTCGGTGCCGCGCGCGTCGCCCGTTCGGCCGGCGATGGCTACACCATCTTCCTGCATCATATCGGCCATGCCACCAGCGCCACGCTGTACCGCAAGCTGCCCTATGACACCATCAACGATTTCGAGTCCATCGGTCTGGTCACCGACGTGCCGATGACCCTGGTGGCGAAGTCTGATCTGCCGCCGAAGGATTTCAAGGAGCTGATCTCCTACATCAAGACCAACAAGGACAAGATCTCCTACGGCAATGCCGGCGTTGGCGCCGCGTCGCATCTCTGCGGCCTGATGCTGATGAGCGCGCTGCAGACCCAGATGACCACCGTGCCCTACAAGGGTACCGGCCCGGCCATGAACGACCTGCTGGGCGGCCAGATCGACCTGATGTGCGACCAGACCACCAACACCACCGGTCAGATCAAGGGCGGCAAGATCAAGGCCTATGCCGTCACCACCAAGACCAAGGTGCCGGCGCTGCCGGACCTGCCGACCATGGACAGCTCGGGCCTGCCGGGCTTTGAAGTGGCGGTGTGGCACGGCGTCTACGCCCCGAAGGGCACGCCGAAGCCGGTGATCGACAAGCTGGCGGCCGCGTTGCAGGCGGCGCTGAAGGACCCGGTGGTGGTGCAGCGCTTTGCTGAACTCGGCACCGAGCCGGTGGCGCAGGACAAGGCGACCCCGGCGGCGCTCTCGGCCCATCTGAAGGCTGAAATCGCCAAGTGGGCCCCGGTGATCAAGGCCGCGGGTGAATACGCCGACTAAAAAAGTTCCGTGTTTCAATAATTTGTCGTAAACGATACGCCTGTTCCGCTTGCAGCGGGACAGGCGTAAGCGTATGGCGGAGGGCAGGGAGGCCCAGCCGCCTGTAGCCAGGCACCCACCAAGTGGGGCCGGTAGCCTTATAGCAGTGGCCAGACACAGAGCGGCCGCCACGAAGGGGGATGTGATGCAGGGATTGATCCGCAATCCGAAGGATTTCTGGTCGGGGGCGCTGTTTCTTGCGCTTGGCCTCGGCTTTCTCATCATCGGCCAGGATTACTCGTTTGGCACGGCACGGCGCATGGGGCCGGCCTTCTTCCCGACCGTGCTTGCCGCCATTCTCTGCGTCATTGGCGTTGCTGTGATCGTACGCGGCCTGCTGACCCGCGGCGAGCCGATTACCGGTTTCGCGCTTAAAGGGCTCGTGCTGGTCACCGTAAGCTGCATCGCCTTTGCCGTAACGGTGCGGGGTGCCGGTCTGGTTGCCTCGGTGGCCTTGCTCACGCTGATCAGCGCGATCGCTTCCGTGCATTTCAAGTTGAAGAACACCATCATCATGATGGTGGTGCTAGGCGCCTTCTGCGCCCTGGTGTTCGTCAAGGCATTGGGATTGCCGATCCCCATCCTGGGCCCCTGGCTCGGCGGCAATTGAGGATCGCATCATGGAACTGCTGCAAAATCTTGCCATCGGCTTCGACGCGGCACTGACGCCGCTGAACCTGCTCTACTGTCTCGGCGGCGTTTTTCTCGGTACGCTGATCGGCGTGTTGCCGGGCCTCGGCCCGGTGGCGACCATCGCCATGCTGCTGCCGGCCACTTTCGCGCTGCCGCCGGTTTCCTCGCTGATCATGCTCGCCGGTATTTACTACGGCGCCCAGTATGGCGGCTCCACCACGGCCATTCTGATCAACCTGCCGGGCGAAAGCTCATCGGTGATCACGGCCTTGGATGGCTATGCCATGGCGCGCAAGGGCCGCGCCGGCGTGGCGCTGTCGACGGCTGCGCTCGGCTCCTTCTTCGCCGGCACGGTCGCCACATTCCTGCTGGCGGTGTTCGCGCCGCCTTTGGCAGAGATCGCGTTGAAATTCGGCCCCGCCGAGTATTTCTCGCTGATGGTGCTGGGCCTTGTCGCCTCGGTGGTGCTGGCGCATGGCTCGCTGCTCAAGGCCATCGGCATGATTGTTATCGGCCTGCTGTTCGGCATGGTCGGCACCGACGTGAATTCGGGCGTGCCGCGCTTCACCTTCGAGACACCCGAACTGGCCGATGGCATCGGTTTCGTCGCCGTTGCCATGGGCATGTTCGGCCTCGGCGAGATCATCAAGAATCTCGAGGATGAGAGCGAGCGCGCGGTGTTTGTCAAAAGTGTCACCGGCCTGATGCCGACGAAGCAGGATTTCAAGGACATGGTGGCGCCGATCCTGCGCGGTACTGCGCTGGGCTCGGCGCTCGGTATCCTGCCGGGCGGCGGCGCCATGCTGTCGTCCTTTGCCGCTTATTCGCTCGAAAAGAAGATGTCGAAGAACTCGGCGAATTTCGGCAAGGGCGCCATCCAGGGCGTGGCAGCGCCGGAATCGGCCAACAATGCCGGTGCGCAGACCTCGTTCATCCCGATGCTGACACTGGGCATTCCGTCCAATCCGGTGATGGCGCTGATGATCGGCGCCATGATCATCCAGGGTATTCAGCCCGGCCCGGCGGTGATGACCGAACAGCCGGCTTTGTTCTGGGGCATCATCGCCTCGATGTGGATCGGCAACTTCTTCCTCATCGTGCTGAACCTGCCGCTGATCGGCATGTGGGTGCGGATGCTCAGCATCCCGTACCACATCCTGTTCCCGGGCATCCTGGTGTTCTGCGCCATCGGCGTCTACAGCCTCAACAACACGTCCTTCGATGTGTATCTGATGGCTGGCTTCGGCGTGCTGGGCTACATCTTCGCCAAGCTGGAATGCGAGCCGGCGCCGATGCTGCTCGGCTTCATCCTTGGTCCGATGATGGAGGAATACCTGCGCCGCGCCATGACGCTCTCGCGTGGCGACCCCACCGTGTTCTTCACCCGTCCGATCAGTGCCACCATGCTGGTGCTGGCGGCCCTGGCGCTGGCCGTGGTGCTGATGCCGGCGATCCGCAAGAAGCGCGAGGAAGCTTTCCAGGAGGAGTGATCCTCCCGGATATTCTCTTACGGCAGGGCGCGGCTTCCTTGGGAGCCGCGCCCTTTGCTTTTCGGTTTAAGGCTGTCGCAGCAGGGTGCGACGGAAGAAATCGAGCATGTCGGCGGTGGCGGCGACGCGCGCCTCGGCATCGGCGCCTACGGTAGCGCCGATTCCGCCGCAGGAGGCCATCACGCGGGCGGCGAATTCCTTCCAGCCTTCGCGGCTGCTGGCGCCGGATTTGGCATCGCGGATCTGGCCGTCATCCTCGATCCTGAGGTCGCATTCGCCGAAGGTCTGCACATTGCTGCGCCGCGCCGGGTAATCCGCCATCCAGGCATGGCCGGCAGTATCATAGAGCCTGGTGCGTATGTCGGCGCCGGCCACCCTTAGCCGCACAGCGTAGCCGAGGCAGTTGGCGGCCGGTGTGTAGTCGTCGCGCGCGCCGAGCAGCAGCAGCAAAGGCGCCGCCACCGGCTGTGGATTGTCCCATTGCGTGCTGCAGCCGGGATAGAATGGCAGATGCGCGGCGAAGCGTGGCTGGCCGGGAAGGGCATCGGCCAGACGGCGCTCGGCGGTGAACAGGGCCGCGACGCCGCCGCGCGAGAAGCCGGTGATGCCGATCCGCCGGGCATCGATCCCTGGCTGCCGCGCCAGCAGAGCAAGGGCCTGGAAGCCATCCAGCACCGAGGCTGCCATCGGCACCCGGCCTTGGTCGCGGGCGGTTTCCTTCACGCCACGGCCGGCGAAGCTGTCGACGATCAGCGTGGCGATGCCGATGCGGTTCAGCGGCTCGGCCACCGTATCCTGCATCCATTGTGCGTAGCCGCCGCTGCCCGGAATGATGACGACTGCCGGCACTGATGAGGCAGCATTGTCTGGCCGCGAAAGATGGCCCTGCAGTTCCACCGGACTCTGGCGGTAACTGCCGTTGATGATCTCGGCATAATCCTGCGGCGTGAAGCTGCCGAAAGCCAGTACCTCCACTGGCCCGGCCCTGGCCGCTGCCGAAGCTGCAGCAGCCAGCAGGCCGAGAGCGAGGAAGGCTGCGCGCATGGCTGGGTTAGCGCAGGCCGACCGGCGAAGGGATACTGGCGCCCGGGTCGCTGCCATTGCGGGCGCGCTGGTATGCCCAGATGCCGATGCCAATGGCCAGGCCGGCAAAGTCGGTGATGGTCTCCGGCACGATCAGCATGATCGCACCGGCAAACAGCACCACGCGCAGCGGCCAGTTCAGCGGCCCGTTCAGCCAGCCTTCGGTGGAGCAGGCGAGGAAGAACACGCCGGCCGAAGCGGTGGCGACAACATGCAGGATGGTGAGCAGATCACCCTGCGCCAGCAAGGCCGGGCTGATGAAAAACATGAACGGCACGATGAAGGTGGCAAGGCCCAGCTTCACCGCGATGATCGAGGTGCGCCACTGGTCCGCCTGGGCTATTGCCGCCGCGGCGAAGGAAGCCAGCGCCACCGGCGGCGTGATCGAGGAGATCACCGCGTAATAGAAGATGAACATATGCGCCACCAGCGGCTCGATGCCGATGCGGATCAGGCCCGGTGCCACCACCGACGCCGCCACCGCATAAGCCGCCGTGGTCGGCATGCCCATGCCCAGGATCAGGGAAATGAACATGGCGAAGAACATCGCCAGCACCTGATTTTCACCGGCGATGCTGAGTATCAGGTGCGAGAAACGGCCGCCGACACCGGTAAGCGCGATGACACCGACAATGATGCCGGCGCAGGCGCAGATCGCCACCAGCTGCGCCGTCTCGCGCGCCGCCAGGGCCAGGGCATCCAGCGTGGCGCGAGGCCCCATGCGGTGCTCGCGGCTGATCCAGCTTGCCACCAGGGCGGAAACCAGGCCGAGTGTGCCGGCGCGGAATTCGGAATAACCCGCCATCAGCGCCCAGATCAGCACCACGATGGGCGCCAGCAGATAGAGCTTGCGCAGCATGGTGGTGATCGGCGTCAGTTCGCTGCGCGGCAGGCCGCGCAGACCATGCTTCACCGCATGCAGGTCGCAATGCACATAGCAGGCGATATAGAACAGCAGGCAGGGAATGACTGCCGCCAGCGCGATTTCGGTATAGGCAATGCCGGTGATCTCGGCCATCAGGAAGGCGCCGGCGCCCATCACTGGCGGGGTGATCTGGCCGCCGGTCGACGATGTGGCCTCGATAGCGCCGGCGGTGGAGCGGTCATAGCCGACACGCCGCATCATCGGGATGGTGATCATCCCGCTGGCCACCACATTGCCGACAGCACTGCCGGAAATGGTGCCGAACAGCACGCCTGAAAGCACCGCCACCTTGGCCGGACCGCCGCGTGCCCAGCCGACCAGCGACACCGCGAGGTCGTTCATGTAGTCGCCGGCCTTGGAGGCGGTGAGGAAGGCGCCGAAGGTGATGAACAGCACGATATAGCTGGAGGATACCTGGGTGGTGACGCCGAAGATGCCCTGGTCGGAATAGATGTAGGAGAAGAAGAAGGGCAGGCTGTAGCCCTTGTGATAGAGCATGCCCGGCAGCCAGGGGCCGACGAAGCAATACAGAATGAACACGCTGGCGATGATCGGCAGCGCCAGGCCGGCGGTGCGGCGGGTCATCTCCAGGATCAGCAGGGTGCCGACGAAGCCGGCGGCGACATCGCCCGGCTCATACAGCGCACCGGCACGGAATTGCAGTTCATCGATATTGAAGGAGACATAGCCGGCGCAGGCGATGGAAAGCAGGATGAACAGCCAGTCGAGCAAAGGGATGCGGTCCAGCGAGCGGCCAGCCTTGGCAGCGTAGAGGCCGAAGCAGATCGCGCCGCCCCAGCCAACATGGATGGCGCGAAACATGATGGAGTCGATGGGGAAGGCATTCAGCACCAGCAGGTGAAACACCGTGAAGCTGACGCAGAGCCAATAAAACAGATGCCCAGGCAGGCCGGGCAGGTCGCGCTTGAAGCCGGTGAACTCATATTTGTCCGCGGCGGCGAGATCGACGCTTTCCTGCTGTGCCGTTGCCATGCCTTCCCCCGTGTAATTTTTTGTTTACGCACGCCCTTGATATAAAAGAGGCCGCCATCGTGATTTGCACGATGGCGGCGCCCTTATACTTGCAGGATTGTGGCGATCAGCTCGCCGGCGGCATGGCAGCCGGATTCAGCTTGATGCCCTTTTCCTGATAGTACTTCACCGCACCCGGATGGAACGGCAGGAAGCCGTTGCGCGACGCATTGGCGGCAATGGTCTCCACAGCGGCGGCATGGCCCTTGACCATGCGGTCGTTGTTTTCCAGCACCGACTTGACGATCTTGTAGGCGACGTCATCCGGCAGGCTCTTGTGGGCGATGCCGAAATTGTACACGCCGACCGTCTTCTGGTCGCCGGGCATCGACTTGTAGGTGCTCTTCGGGATCACGCTGTCGGAAAGTTCCGGCATCGCCTTCTTCAGCATGTCGAGCTGCGCGTCGGTGAAGGAGATGAAGCGCACCGGGCGCTGAGCCTCGAGTTCCGAATAGGAGGCGATCGGCAGGCCGGCGGCGAAGGCGAAGACATCCAGCAGGCCGTCGGCAAGCTGGTTCTGCATGTCGGAAGCCTGGCCGAAGCGCCAGTTCGCCTTGATGCCGAGCGTATCGAACATCAGCGGGAAGTAGGTGCCCGGCGTGCCCGCCTTCGGCCCGGCGCCGATATTCTTGCCGGCCATTTCGGCGACGGTCTTGATGCCGGTCTTTTCCGTGGTGACGAAGTGGAACGGCGTGTCATACATCGGGAACAGGGCGCGGATGTTGGAGAACTTCTTGCCCTTGGTCCACTCGCCGGTGCCGTTCCAGGCCTGCAGCGCGATGCCCATGGTGGTCATGCCGAGTTCGATATTGCCGCCTTCCACCAGAATGATGTTCTGGTTCGGGCCCTGGGTCTGCTGCGTCGAGACGTTGATGCCGATGGTGTCGGTGAGCAGGGTTGCCACTACACCGCCATAGATGAAGTAAGTGCCGCCGACCGAGGCCGTGCCGAGCGTCAGCGACTTCGGCTGCGCCATGGCCGTACCGGCGAGGCCGATAGCGGCAGCGGCCGCAAACGCAAGGGTCTTCAAGGGCGTGAAACGCGTCATCTAGTGTTCCTCCGGTTTATTATTATCGGTCTTGGGCGCCGCGTAGCGCCCTGCCGCCGACAACCTTAACCACTGCGCTGCCCCAGGCCAACCCTAAAATCCCCCAGAGGTTGGGTGCCTGCGGTTTGGTGCCAGGGCAGCGCGCCTGGACAATGCGCCTGGGCAGTACGCCTGGGCAGGCTGCCCTGGCAAACCAGGCACATGGCCTCTATATCTGTTGGCATGACGGATGCGCCGAGTGGCAAGCCAGGACAATCGCTGCCCGCCGCTGCCAATGCGAAGGCGGTGGAGGCATTTCTGCGCCAGGCGGCTTTGGCGCCGCGCCCGGTGCCGCAGACTGGCCGGGGGCGGCTGATTTTCGCCATGGATGCCACCGCCAGCCGCGGCGGCACCTGGGCCGAGGCGCAGAAGATTCAGGCCGAGATGTTCAAGGCCGTGGCGGGCCTCGGCGGCCTCGATATCCAGCTCGTCTTCTTCCGTGGCATGGGCGAATGCCGGGCCTCGCCCTGGGTGTCGGATGCGCCGGCGATGCTGCGGCTGATGCGCCAGGTGGAATGCGTCGGCGGCCATACCCAGATCGAGCGCGTGTTGCGCCACACCGCGGCCGAAGCGCGCGAGGCGGTGGCGAATGGCGCCCGCGTCAATGCGCTGGTCTATGTCGGCGATTGCCTGGAAGAGAGCCCCGACGAAGTGGCAGCAAAGGCCGGCGAACTCGGTTTGCTCGGCGTGCCGATCTTCGCCTTCCAGGAAGGCGAGGAACCGACGGCGCGGGCCTGCTTCAAGGATATGGCTCGACTGACGCGCGGCGCTTTCGGTGCTTTCGATGCGGCTTCGGCTGCCACGCTGCTGCAACTGCTCACCGCCGTCGCGGTCTATGCTGCCGGCGGCTATAAGGCGCTGAGCCAGTATTCCGCCAATGCCGGTGCCGAAGTGCGCCGTCTCACCAGCCAGCTCGGCTAGCCTATGGCCCTGGTCCTCGGCATCGGGCTCGCCGCCCTGGCGCTGTTCCTGTTCGGCGGCAGGCTGTTCCTGCAGGCTGACCCCAAAGCGCTGGCCAAGGGCATCCGCATCGGGCTCGGCATCGTGTTGGGCGGCCTGGCCGGCTTCCTGTTCCTGCGCGGCCGCATCGATATGGGCAGCCTGCTGGCGCTGGCTGCGGCGGCGATGTTTGGCAAGGGCCGGCTGGCCGGGCTGTTTGGCGGCTGGTTCGGCGGCCCCGGCGCCAGTTCCTGGAACCGCGCCCGCACCGGCCATGAGGCCACGAATGGCAGGGCTGGCGGCAGCACGGCCGAGGCCGCGCCGCAATCCGCCGTCGAGACCGCCTGGCTGCGCATGCGGCTGGACCATGCCAGCGGCACCATGACCGGCGAGATACTGCAAGGCCCGCTGGCCGGGCGGCGGCTGGATGATCTGGACCCGCCGGGCCTGTTCGCCCTGCATGCCGCCCTGGGGGCCGAGGACCCGAACGGCATCGCGCTGCTGGAAGCCTATATGGAGCGCCGGCTGGGGCCTGACTGGCGCGATCAGGGGGGCGAGGCCGGTGCAGCGACAGGCGATCCCGGCAGCATGAGCCGCGAGCAGGCTTATGCCGTATTGGGGTTGCAGCCAGGGGCGACCGAGGGGGAAATCCGTGCCGCGCATCGCCGCCTGATGCGGACGGCCCATCCCGACCATGGCGGTTCCACCTATCTTGCCGCCCAGATCAACCGGGCCAAGGATGTGCTGCTCGGCTGACGCCGCAATTGGTTGAAATTGTGAGGCGGCATAGAACGCGCAAGTATGGTAAATTTCGAGTTATCCGATTCGCCGGGGGACCGAGAGAGCGTATCCATGAAAACTCGAGTCATTGGCCTTGCGGCAATTCTTGTGACCTGCGTTGCAGTCACCGGTTGTGCCAACAATCAGCTTACGGGCAGCGGCGGCGGTGCGCGCGCCGACAACGCCTCGCGTGCGGCACCGCCGCAGATCGCCGGCATTGCCCTGCCGGATGGCTACAATCTGGATACCAACCGCACCATCATCCTCGGCGAGGGTGACCGCTGGATCGGCCGGTTGTCCTATGCGATCAATTCCAGCTCCGACGACATGTTCGATTTCATGCGCCGCGAGATGCTGAATTACGGCTGGACCGAAGTCGCCGTGGTGCGCTCTGAGATCAGCCAGCTTACCTATCTTTCGGCTGCCGGCGACCGCGTTGCCTCGATCCTGATCAGCAAGCAGTCGCTCTATGGCTCCAAGGTCGACATGACCGTGTCGCCCGCCGCTGGCTCTGCTTCCGGCGCCGGCATCGCACCGCCGCGCAGCACGGGCAACCGCCGCTGATTTGGCACTTCGCTTAGTGGCGCTTGCATCGCGGGCAGGGGCGCGGTAGTCAGCCGCATGCTTACCGGCTATCTCGCCGCAGAGGGCTTCGAGCCTGAATTGCGCACAGAATTGCAGGATCGGCGCATCGTCGCCGAGCATGGCCGCCTGCTGCTGGCGGAAGGCGAGCCTGTGGCGGCCGCCTGGGCGGCGAATATCTGGCATCAGCCGCAGGAATTTCCCATTGCCTCGATCGGCGAGGCAGCGGGTATCCTGAAAGGCACGCAGCGCAACTGGGCCGCCTATGCGCCGCTGCATCACCGCCGCGCCAAGCTGATCCAGGAAAAACTGCCGCATGTTTCGGCCAAGCCGCTGCGCTTCGGCGACCTGCCGCCGAAAGCCCCGATGGGCAGTTTCACCTTGCTGGCACCGGACCGCATGCTGGCATCCGGGCAATGCTCAAGCCCGCTGCCGCATGGCGACTGGGCGTTCCAGGAGGACCGCGAGGGACCGCCGAGCCGCGCTTACTTGAAGCTCTGGGAAGCGCTGACCCGCTTTGCCCTGCTGTATGGCGAGATGCCGAAGCCGGGCGAGGCGACCATTGATCTCGGCGCCTGCCCGGGCGGCTGGACCTGGGTGCTGGCCGGCCTCGGTGCCCGCGTCGATGCCATCGACAAGGCGCCGCTGGCGCCGAATGTCGCCGCCATGCCGGGGGTCACCTGGCGCCAGGGCAGTGCCTTCGCGCTCGATCCGCGCCAGGAGCCAGCGGTCGACTGGCTCTGTTCCGACGTGATCTGCTACCCGGCCCGGCTGCTGGCCCTGGTACAGCGCTGGATCGCAGCCGACAAAGCCCTGCGGATGATCTGCACGCTGAAGTTCCAGGGCGAGACTGACCACGCCACGGCAGCAGCTTTCGCGGCCATTCCCGGCGGCACTTTGCTGCACCTGCACCACAACAAGCATGAGCTGACATGGTTGTGGCGCAAGCCGGGCTTGGAAGCCTAACCGAACCGTCACGGATCAGTGCTGGTAGAATCAGGCTCGCCACGCCTATACTTGCGGCAACGATAACGCGAATAGTCTCACCTTCAGGAGGGGCAGCATGTGGTGGGTGCTGGGTGGGATCGTCGCCATTGCTGGCGGCACCTTTGTTTATTTCTACGTCTATGACCGTTGGGTGCAGCGCGATCATGCGATCCGCCGCAACTTCCCGATCTATGGCCGTTTCCGCTACATCATGGAGAACCTGGGCGAATACTTCCGCCAATACTGGTTCACCGCCGATTGGGAAGAGCGCCCGTTCAACCGCCTGACCCGCGCCTGGGTCTACCGTTCGGCCAAGGCGGTATCGAATTATGTTGCCTTCGGCTCCGAGGTGGATGCGCAGCAGCCCGGCCATATCTACTTCCTGCATTCCGCCTTTCCGGTGAATGACGACGAGGCGGAACCCTATACCGGCAAGTGGATCGGCAAGGGGGTGGTGGCAAATCCCTTCAAGCCGAACAGCTTCTTCAATATCTCCGGCATGTCCTACGGTGCGCTGTCTTCCGCCGCCGTCACCGCGCTGTCGGAAGGCGCGGCGCTGGCCGGCATCTGGCTCGATACCGGCGAGGGTGGCCTGTCGCCCTATCACCTCAAGGGCAATTGCGACGTGGTGTTCCAGATCGGCACGGCGAAGTATGGCGTGCGCGACAAGGATGGCCGTCTCGATGAGACCAAGCTTGCCGCCATCGCTGCGCTGCCGCAGGTGAAGATGTTCTGCGTCAAGCTCAGCCAGGGCGCCAAGCCTGGCCGTGGCGGCATCCTGCCGGCGGCGAAGGTGAATGAGGAGATTGCCGGCATCCGCCTGATCGAGCCGCACAAGGCGTCGATCTCGCCAAGCCGGCATCCCGAGATCACCGATGTGCGCAGCCTGGTGAATTTCATCGGCCGGGTGCGCGATGTCACCAACAAGCCGGTTGGCATCAAGATGGCGCTGGGCGACGACAGCTTCATCGACGCCCTGTTCGAGTATTTGCGCGAGCGGCCGATGGAGGCACCGGATTTCATCCAGCTTGATGGCGGCGAGGGCGGCACTGGTGCGGCGCCGGCGCCGCTGGCCGATTATGTCGGGCAATCCATCGTGCAGGCTTTGCCGTTGCTGGCGGAGAAGCGGCGGCAATATGGCCTGCGCAACCGCATTCGCATCATCGCTTCGGGCAAGCTGCTGACGCCGGACAAGGTTGCCTGGGCGCTGTGCCAGGGCGCCGATTTCGTCGTCTCGGCGCGCGGCTACATGTTTGCGCTCGGCTGCATCCAGGCAATGAAGTGCAATACCGGCCATTGCCCGACCGGCGTGACCTCGAACGAACCGCGCTTCATGCGCGGCCTTGATCCGGCACGCAAGGCGGTGCGCGTGGCGAACTACGCCAAGGCGGTGCAGCATGACGTGGAAGCCATCGCCCATGCCTGCGGCTGCAAGAGCCCGCGCGATTTGAAGGCGCATCACGTGCGGGTGCAGGGTGAGACGCTGAAACTCTAGCCCTTGAGGCTCAGACCAGCGTGGTGGCTGCCAGCCGCTCGAAGCAGCCGGCATCGTCGTGCTTCACGCTGTTGACCCGGTCGCTGACACGGTAGCGCGCCATCGGCTCGTCTGGAAACGGACGCAGCAGGCCGGTGGCCGGCGGACCCGGTGTCAGCCAGCTTGCGTAATCCTCCGGCGCCACGATCACCGGCATGCGCTCATGCAGTGGCGCCAGATAGTGGTTGGCGGCGCAGGTGAGGATGGTGAAGCGCTGGAAGGGCTGGCCCGTCTTGTCGGCAGCGTCTTCCCACAGCCCGGCGAACGCAAACGGCGTGCCGCCTTTCATGCCGATGCGCCAGGGCTGCTTGCGTTTCTCGTCAAGTTGCTGCCATTCGTAGAAACTATCCGCCGGCACCAGGCAGCGACGCAAGTTGAGTGCATCGCGGAATGTCGGTTTGGTCGCCGCGGTCTCGGCGCGTGCATTGATCAGCGGCGCCCCGTTCGGCCCCTCGAAACCCCAGCGCATGCTGGTGAGGTGACGGCTGGCTTCGTCCTGCGTCACCACCCAGGCCTGCTGCGTCGGTGCGATATTCCAGCGCGGCGCCACATTCGGGCGTTCAGCCGGATCGAACATCTGCCCCAGCACTTCCATGGTCACGGTCAAGGCGAAGCGGCCGCACATACCCGGCTATTCCAATAGGCCGTGGCGCGCCAGGATGTTGGTGGCAATGCCGTTCTTGCTGATCCGCTCCATGCCCTGCTCGAATTCCGCCAGCAGACTTTCGCCGCCGATCCTGGAGCGTGAGATCATCAAGTGCAGGGTTGAGCGCGAGAGCGGCTGATCAGAAAAGCGGAACAGGCGGCGCGGCAATTCCTCGCTGCGCATCAGATGCCAGCCAACCGGCTTGCTGACGACGAAGAAATCGACGCGGCCAGCCTGGATCATCTTCAGGCAACTGGCGGCAGCGGTGGTTTCGATCTGCCGCGCCGTGCCGTTTTCGAGCAGTGCGCGCAAGGCAGGCTGCGGCGTCCAGCCGAGCGGCAGACAGGCACGCGGCCCCGGCATGCCAGGGCCGATTGCCTTCACCGCAGCATCGCGTTCGCTGCTGCTCAGCACATAGGTGTCGATGTTAAACAGCGCGCTGGAGAAGAAAAAGCTGGAGGCACGCTCGGGCGAGGGCACATAGGGCAGGGCGGCGTCGTAGCGCCCGAGCTTGGTTTCCTCCAGCGCACGATTCCAGGAAGTGTAGGCAATGGATGTTTCGCGTCCCGACGCGCTGAACGCAGCGCGAACCAGTTCAGTCAGGGCGCCGCCATCGGGCAGCTTGGGATCGGCGAAAGGGGGGTAGTCGGTGCCGGTGACCAGCCGCAGCGGTTCTGCCGCCGGCACAGGGGCGGCAGCCAGCAGAAGCGGCAAAAGAAGCAGAAGCCGGCGCAGCATGCCGCGACGTTATGCGGTTTTGCCGGTCGCCGGAAGGGGCTGGCAGACACAAGCCGGGCGGCTTACCCCAGCGTGGCGAACCAGGGGAAGGTTTCCAGCAGGAAATAGCTGAACTGCCCAAGGCTGTTGGTGAAGATCAGCACGCCGGTGGTAACCAGCAGGGCGCCGGCGGCAATCTCCACCTTGCGCATGTGACGGCGGAAACGCTGCATGAAGCGCATGAACGGCTTCATCGCCAGGGCCGCGAGCAGGAACGGGATGCCAAGGCCGAGAGCGTAGGTGGCGAGCAGCGAAACACCGTAGCTGAGATCCGAGCGGCTGCCGGCAATGGTCAGGATGCTGGCCAGGATCGGCCCGATGCAGGGCGTCCAGCCAAAGGCGAAGGCGAGGCCGATGACATAGGCGCCGAGCCATGAGGTCGGCCGGTTTTCCGGATTGATGCGGGCCTCGCGGTAGAGCAGGCCGATCTTCAGCAGCCCCATGAAATGCAGGCCGAACAGGATGATGATGCCGCCGGCAATCTTGCCGATGATGTCGAGATGCTGCACCACAAGCTGATTGATCGCCGAAGCCGAGGCGCCCATGATCACGAACACGGTGGAAAAGCCGAGCACGAAGGCGATGGCCGCCATCAGCACGCGGCGCGTTTCCGCCTTGTCGATCTCCTGGCGCTCCAGCATTTCGTCCAGCGACGTGCCGGCGACGAAGCAGAGATAGGCCGGCACCAGCGGCAGCACGCAGGGGCTGAGAAAGCTCAGCGCCCCGGCACCGGCGGCGACGGCATAGGAAACATCGAGACCGTTCATCTGGTTCCTTCAGCGCGCGGCGAACAGGGCGCGCACGGCATCGCGCAGATTGCCCTCTTCGAGATAGCGCACCCCCAGCACGCCGCCAAGGCAGATGCCGCCGAAGGCGATCACACTGGAGAGAGCCAGGGTTGAAAAGCCCGTAAGGCCCTGGCCAATGGTGCAGCCGAGCGCGAAGACGCCGCCGACGCCCATCAGCGCGCCGCCGAGCAGATGGCCGATCAGGTCGTCGCGGCTGGAAAAGCTTTCGATGCGGAAACTGCCGTCGAGCTTCGCCACCAGGAAGGCGCCGAGGATCATGCCGCCCACGGTGCTGATGCCGAAATTCAGTGTCGCGCCGGTGAAGGTCATCAGGTAGAGCAGGCTGTCGGCCACCGGCGCCACGAAGGTGACGGAAGCCAGCGGCACCGGTTCGAATTCGTCGTTGCCGAGAATCCCGGTAACGGCCCAGCCGGCGACCGCGATCAGCCCGACGCCGATGCCGCCAATCACCAGCTTAGGTCTGGCGCGGAAGCGGGCATTGCTCAGGGCATAGGCGACCAGGCCGCCACCGATGCCAAGCGCCAGCAGGATGCGCAGGGGACGGGCCGGCAGGCCGAGCGCGGCGAACAGATCGGGCAGGGACTGGGTCGGGATGCCGCGCGCCTTGAGGTCGATCACCGTCAGGCCCTCGAACCATTGCCGCGCCGGGCCGATAATGCCGCGCAAGGTGGCGTAGGCGGTGATGCCCAGCACCAGCAGGGCGACCAGGGATTTCAGGTTGCCGGCACCGAAGCGGACCAGGGTGCGGCTGCCGCAGCCGCCGGCCTGCACCATGCCGAAGCCGAATACCAAGCCGCCGAGCAGGGCGCCCAGCCAGCCGAGATTGGTGGTGGCGTAGATGGCGCCATCCAGGTTCACCAGGCCGGCCAGATGCAGGCCCTGGGCGCCCAGGATGGCGGTGCCGATGGCCAGCAGCCAGGCGCGGAACCGGCTGCCATCGCCCAGCAGGACCAGGTCGCTGATACCGCCCATGGTGCAGAAGTTGGTCCGCTGTACCAGGCCGCCGAAAATCACGCCCAGCAGCAATCCGCCGCCATTCACCAGCAGCGCCGTCGAAATCTCACCCATCGCGGCCGGCTCCCCAAAACGCCCCCGACGCCGCAGAGCGCCAAGGGTTTCCAAAATTGTCGCCGTGATTATATAAACAACAGGGCGAAAGTGAAGTTTCGGCCATTCTCGCTTGTTGGTCGGTGGAATGAGGGTGCGGCGATGAGCCAGGTTCTGGATTTGCGCGGGCTGACTTGCCCGCTGCCGGTGTTGCGCACCAAGAAGGCGATGCAGGCGGTGCCCAAGGGCGGCAGCCTGACCGTGGAAGCAACAGACCCGGCGACCCAGGCGGATATTCCGGCTTTGTGCGAAGCAGCCGGCTACACACTGCTGAGCAGCACTGAAGCCAACGGCATATATACTTTCAATATTCAGCATCCGGGCTGAAGCGGGCGTTGGCGCGCTGGCACGAATCCGCTACGCTGCCATTAACAGTAACAGGGATGCCTGATGGCAAAGTTGACCGCTTCCGACATCGTTCCGGGCCAGCGTTTCGAGCAGCGTCAGGGCTTCACCTGGCGGGTGGCACGCCTGATCCAGTTCCCCAGCGAGGATGTGGTGCATGTGCAGCTCATTAATGAGCGCGATGCCAGCAGCACTAAGACCGTTTCGGTCAGCGCCTTGCTCGACCGCCACATGTTCCGCCTCATCGACAAGTGATCCAGGCTATGCCGTATCGGCCAGCCATTGCCACGCTGATCCTGGCGCTGGTGCTGGCTGGCTGTTCCGGCATGAAGGCGATGGCCGATAAACCGGCGGAACCGCCCGTTGCCGATGCTGCGCCTGTCGATCTGCCGTCGCCACCTGCGATGGTGGAGATGAAGGCGGAACCGATGCCGGCGCCACCGCCTGCGCCCCCGCCAACTCCCGCGCTGCCAGTGCCGCGTTTCGCCGGCCATGTCGCCAGTTTCAAAAACCTGGGCGACGCCGAACGCGGCTGGGTTGCTTTGTCGAAGCGCTATTCCATTTTGCAGGGTTTGACGCCCCGCTACGTCGAAGTCGATCTCGGCAGCAGCCGTGGAAAAACCGTGCGCGTGCTGCTCGGCGGCTTTGTCGACCGCGATGCCGCCCGCGCTTATTGCTACGATATGCGCCGCGAAGGCCTGTTCTGCGCACCGCATCCCTTGCCAAGTGCGGCGCCCTTGCCAAACCCCGGTTCTCCCTCGCCGAGTCCAGGTTCCTTATCGAACGCGGGCTGAACGCGTAGATAACACGCGCAGTCCGAGGTTGCAGTTCCACGGTTGCGCATTTAGTATCCTTCTAAATAAGCCCCCAGACGCAAGGATTGCAGTCGCGTGACGGTGAATAAGTCCGTCGTTCAGGAGACCCTCCGGCTTATCGGCGTGGTTGAAAACCAAAGCCGTGAGCTGATGGCTTTTTGCCAGGACTCCTCGAATTCCAGCCCGCATTTTCAGGACTACAAACGCTTCGTCGAGAAGATTGAGCATTTCTATGTCTTCGTCGATCTGGTGGAAGGCCGCATCCCGGAATTCGAGACGGCCAAGCGGGAACCGCTGAACAAGCATCTCTCGAAGATCCGCTGGAAGGTCATCATCCTGGAACTCGATACCACGCGTATCTACCTGGTGAAGATCACCCAGTCGGGCCGCAAGCTGCCGCTTGGCGCGCGCGAGTTCCTGGTCCGCCGGCTCGAGCGCCTGAGCGAGATTTCGCAATACTACGACCGCTTCGGCGAAGAGCATGAACTGGCGCCGCCGGCCCAGGCGCTGATCGAGGCGGTGGAGAAGCTGCTGCGGGCCGGCATCGAGCAGGCGCCACGGCTCGAGGAATTCACCAATTCGATGACGAATACGCCGCTGCCGCGTCCCTCCGCGACGCCGATGCAGCCGACCATGGCGCCGACCAGCAGCTATTCGATGGCGGAAACCATCCGCCTGGATCCGGCGCGCATGCGGCAGCCATTGCTGCCGGTGGTGCCGGAGAAGGTGAATGTGAAAGAGACCTGGGGCCGCTTCTATGTCGAGAAGGGGTCTCTGGTGGCGGTATCGCAGGCCTGCAAGGTGGCCTCCATCTCCATTGACCAGCTTGCGACAAAGCTGGGCCTGAGCCGCGTAGCTCTGTCGCTGATGCTCAGCGGCCAGGATCCGATGCCGCGCCAGGCGGTGGACAAGCTGCAGCAATTCATGGGCGAGCAGGCTCGCCGCGTACGGCCGGAACGCTGATCGTTTTGGGGCGCTGATCCCGTTCCCGATTTAAGCCGGCTTGCCGCCGCCAGCCGATCCGGCACAGGATCGCGCCATGGCGCTGCCATCCTTTCCTTTCACCGGTTTGTGGCCCAGCCTGCGGCATGGGCTGCGCCTGCGGCTGCAGGCGATAGGGGCTTTTCGCCCCTGGCCGGCGCTGCTGGCCGAGCGCGAACGCTGGTTCCTGTGGCTGCCGGTTCTGCTCGGGCTCGGCATCGCACTCTACTTCCTGCTGCCCAAGGCACCGGCGGCAATGCCGCTGCGCATCCTCGTCACGCTCGGTTTGGTGTTGCTGCTTGGGCTGATCTGGCGCCGTCCGGTTTGGGCGGTGGCCTTCGCGCCGCTGGTGTTGTTGCTCGGCGGCCTCTGGCTGGCGGCCGAGCGGGCAGAAGATGTGGCGGCGCCGGTGCTGCAGCGGCGCCTGCCGGCGAGCTGGATCGAAGGCCGCGTGCTGCTGGTGGAGCCGCGCGACCATGGCCATCGCCTGACCATCGATCAGGCCTGGATCGAAAAGCTGGAGCCTGAAGCGACGCCGGCACGGCTGCGCGTTACTCTGCGCCAGGGTGGTGAAGACCTCAGGCCCGGCGAGCGTGTACGCCTGCGCGCAATGCTCGGTCCGCCATCCGGCCCGGTGATGCCCGGCGCCTTCGATTTCGCGCGCACTGCTTGGTTTCAGCGCATTGGCGCCATCGGCACCGCCAATGGCGCGGTCGAAATCCTGCCGCCACTCCCGGCATCGAGCCTGGATGCCTGGGGCGATGCCTGGCGCATTGGCCTTGCCAATGCGCAGCAACGCCTGACCGAACGCATCCTAGCCGCGCTGGATGGCGCCGATGGTGCCATTGCTGCCGCGCTGATGACCGGCGTGCGTGGTCCGATCCCGGAAGAGATCGACGATGCCTTCCGCGATTCCGGCCTCGCGCATATCCTCTCAATCTCCGGCCTGCATCTGGCGCTGGTCTCCGGCATCCTGTTCGCCGCCATTCGCGGCTTGCTGGCACTGCTGCCTTATGCCGCGCTGCATTGGCCGATCAAGAAGATTGCCGCTGTTGCCGCACTGATTGGCGCTGCCGCCTATATGCTGATCTCGGGTTCTGCGCTGGCAACACAGCGTTCGTTTCTCATGGTCGCCTTGGCGCTCGGTGCGGTGTTGCTTGACCGTCAGGCGCTCAGCCTGCGCAGTCTGGCGCTGGCGGCTTTGCTCTTGCTGCTGCTGGCGCCGGAAAGCCTGCTCGATGCCGGCTTCCAGATGAGCTTTGGCGCCGTGGCGGCGCTGATCGCCAGCTACGAAGCACTGGAGCAGCCGCTGGCGCGCTGGCGGGCACAGGCCGGACCGTTGCGCATGGCGGGCTTCTGGCTCGCCGGCGTGCTGCTCAGCAGTTTCGTCGCCGGTATTGGCTCAGGGCTGTTCGCGGCCTATCACTTCAACCGCTTTGCTGATTATGCCCTGATCGCCAACCTGATCGCCTCACCGCTGGTATCGTTCTGGATCATGCCGCTGGCCATGCTGGCCTTCGCGCTGATGCCGTTCGGTCTCGAGGCTTTGGCACTGGTGCCGATGGGCTGGGGTGTCGAGGGCCTGATCGCTATTGCTGTATGGGTCGCCGGCTGGCCCGGCGCGGTGGCGACGATCCCGGCGATGCCGGCCTGGAGCCTCGGCGCCATGGCCATCGGCGGCTTGTGGCTCTGCCTGTGGCGGCTGCCCTGGCGCTGGCTCGGCCTGCTGCCAATCTGCGCCGGCCTGGCTTCGCCCTTGTTCACGCCGCTGCCGGATCTGCTGATCAGCGGCGATGCCCGCCGCATTGCGCTGCGCGGTGGCAATGATGCGGATCGCTATTATTTTAGCAGCCCGGCCAACCTGCCGGCCAATGCCGCGCCGCGCGGCTTCGAGGCGGAAACCTGGTGGCGCCGCCTCGGTGCGCCGGCCCTGCTGCCCTGGCCGAATGCGCGGCGTAATGCTGCCACGGGCGCCGACGGTTCCTTGCGCTGCGAGCCGGAAGGCTGCACTGCGCGCGTGAAAGGCTGGGTGATTGCGTTGCCGCGCGAGGAACGGGCGCTGGCCGAGGATTGCCGCCGCGCCGATATCGTGGTGGCGCCATTTCCAATACGCGGCCGTTGTGCCGGCGCCCGGCTGGTGATCGACCGCTTCGATCTCTGGCGCGAAGGCGCGCATGCGCTCTACCTGCACGACGATGGTCGTTTCAGCCTGCGCAAGGTGGCTGCCGAGCGTGGCCTGAAGCCATGGTCGCCGCCGCGTGGCCATGGCGCGGCGAATGCCGTACAGCAGGGCAGGGGCGAGGGCGCCGTGCTAATGGACGATCTCGGCGACAGCACGCCGTAAAAGAAAAGGGCGCCGTTGCCGGCGCCCTTCGCTCAATCCAATTGGCTGAGGCTCAATAGCGGCGCAGCAGGCCGACCAGGCGGCCCTGCACCTTGACCCGGTCGGGGCCGAAGATGCGGGTCTCGTAGGCGGTGTTGGCGGCTTCCAGCGCCACCGAATTGCCCTTGCGGCGCAGGCGCTTCAGGGTCACTTCCTGATCATCCACCAGCGCCACCACGATGGTGCCGTTCTCGGCATTGTCGCTGCGCTGGATCACCACGGTGTCGCCATCCAGGATGCCGGCATCCACCATCGAGTCACCGGCCACTTCCAGCGCGTAATGGTCGCCATTGCCGAGCAGGCCGATGGGCACGTCGATCTGCGTCGAGAGGTCGCGCAATGCCTCGATCGGTGTACCGGCGGCGATGCGGCCATAGAGCGGCAGGGTGACGATATCGCGGGCGTTGAACGGGCTGACGGTAACCGGCGTGCCCTGCATCGGCTGCATCATGTCGCCGGTGCCGCGCGGCATCAGGCGGTTGCGCGCCGGGGCGGCGCGGGAAGCGGTGGTGACACCGGCGCCGGCACCGCCGCGCAGCGGCACGGCCGAGTCGGGCAGGCGCAGCACTTCCAGGGCGCGGGCGCGGTGCGCCAGGCGGCGCAGGAAGCCGCGTTCCTCCAGCCCGGTGACCAGGCGGTGGATGCCCGACTTCGACTTCAGCTTCATCGCTTCCTTCATTTCCTCGAAGGAGGGCGAGACGCCCGAGGTCTCGAGCCGTTCATGAATGAACATCAGCAGGTCATGTTGCTTGCGGGTGAGCATCCGCTTTCTCCCTTGCCCTGAGTGTTCCGCCTCGGTGCTTTATCTGGCCTGGGAAACCAGAAGATTGGGGGCACTGATTTGGAACGAAATTGAAACCTGGTGGATGTTCTAAATTGGTTCTGCCGGATGGTCAAGGGCTTTTTTCCACAGGCCCCATAGGTTGCGTGGCAGATCCGGCGCCGACCCCAGATATGCACATCCTGCTTAGAGTTGCTTCTTCATGGGCTGCCGCTGGCAGGCGGCAATCACCTCCCTTATACCTTCGTTAAAGGCCTCATCGTGCAGAACAAAGGGCTGGATAAGCCGGTGCAGCGGTATCAGGGGGAAGTGCCATGGGATTCGGGATCCGACAGAAGCTGAATATTGCTATTGCCGTGCTGGCGGCGATCACTTTGCTCTCCAATGGTGTGGCGGCGCTGTTCTTCAGCCGGGTACAGAACACCTATGCCGGCATCACCGGCGAGAGCCTGCCCGATGTGGTGGCGGCGCTGAGCATGAAGACGCTGAGCGCGGAACTCACCTCCGCCGCGCCGGCGCTCGCGGCGGCGGCCGATGATGCCGAGCGGGTTCGCGTTCTCGGTGAACTCGAAGGCTTGCAGAAGCGTCTGGCGCAGACTCTGGAAGTGGTCAAGCTGAGTGGTGCCGAACCGGCGCAGCTCGAGGAAATCGGCAAGGCGGTGGAATTCCTCCAGGGCCGCATTGCCCAGATCAACCGCTCGGTGACGGCCCGGCTCGACTGGATCGCGCAGCGCCAGGAGAAATCGGCCAAACTCGCTGCCGATTTCGTTGACTTCCAGGCACTGGTGAAACCGCTGACCGATAAGGCAATCGACGATATCGGGCGCGGTGCCGGCGGCAGCATGGCGCGCGCGGCGCGTGCGCTGATGGAAGCGGCTGCGGCGGTGAACCAGATGATTGGTGTGCTGAGTGTTGCCGCGCAGGCACCGAGCAATGACGATCTGACCAAGCTGCAGGGTGAATTCGCCACCCTGAACAACATCATCCTGCAGGATCTGGAATTGGCTGGCGAGAATATCGATGTTGCCGCCATCCGCACGGCTGCCGGCAATCTGCAGGCTTACGGCTCCTCCAGCGACAGCCTGTTCCAGCTTCGCCGCGGTGAATTGCGTACCTCCATGACCGCCGGCGTGGCACTGAAGCAGGCGCGCGATGGCGCGGCACAGCTTGCCGAGAAGATCGAGGTGGTGGTTGGTGCCGCGTCGCAGCGCGCCGACACGGCTGCCGCTTCGGCTGCCGGGCAGGGCCGAATGGTGCTGGTGGTGCTGGGTGTGCTGGCGCTGATCAGCTTGATCGCGGCGGTGGCGATCGGCGGTTTCTTTGTCGGGCCGCAGGTTTCGGCGCCAATCGGGCGTCTCACCGATGCGATGCGCCGGTTGGCCGACCGCGACTGGTCGGTGACACTGGCCGATACCACGCGGCGCGATGAAATCGGCGACATGGCGCGGGCCGTCGATGTGTTCAAGACCGCGGGCCAGGAGAATGAACGCCTGCAGCGCGAGGTGGAGGAAAGCCGCGTCGCCTTCGAGCGCGAGCGCCAGGCCCAGGAAGCGCTGCTGGAACAGGCCATCGGCCAGATCGTTGCGGCGGCGAATGACGGTGACTTGAGTCGCCGCATCGATGCTGACGCGCTGCAAGGCGTGATGCGCACGCTCGGCATCGGCGTCAACGGCCTGCTCGCCACCGTGGAGCGGGCGCTGGGCGATCTCGGCGGCATGCTGGGCGCGCTGGCCCAGGGTGATCTCACCCACCGCATCAACGGCGGCTATCGCGGCGTGTTCGAACGCCTGGCGCTGGATGCCAACACACTGGCCGAGCGGCTGGCCGAATTCGCCGGTCGGCTCGGGCAATCCGCCGGTCTGGTGCGCGATGCCTCGGCCGAGATTTCCGCCGGCAGCCATGATCTGGCGCAGCGCACCGAAGCGCAGGCCGCCAGCCTGCAGCGCACGGCGGCGACCATGGAGGAAATCACCGCCACCGTGCGGCACAATGCCGACAACGCCCGCCAGGCCAGCCAGTTCGCGGTGGCAGCACGAGACACGGCGGAAGGCGGCGGCCGCGTGGTTGGCGAGGTGGTGACGGCGATGGGCCGCATCGAGGGCTCGAGCCAGAAGATCGTTGATATCGTCGGCCTGATCGACGAGATCGCGTTCCAGACCAACCTGCTGGCGCTGAATGCTTCCGTGGAAGCCGCGCGGGCAGGCGAGGCGGGCAAGGGTTTCGCGGTCGTGGCGCAGGAAGTGCGCAACCTGGCGCAGCGCTCGGCGGAAGCCTCGCGCGAGATCAAGGCGCTGATTTCGGAATCCAATGGCCAGGTGCGCGAAGGCGCCAAGCTGGTGCGGCAGGCCGGCTCCAGCCTGGAGGCCATCGTCGATGCCGTGAAGCGTGTTGCCGGCATCATCGAGGAAATCGCCATCGGCAGCCAGGAACAGGCCTCGGGCCTCGACGATGTGAACCAGTCGGTCGCCGAGATGGATGAGATGACCCAGCGCAACGGCGCCCTGGTGGAGCAGACCACCGCCTCGGCGCAGTCGATGGCCGATCAGGCGAAGGGGCTGGCCGACCTGGTGGCCTTCTTCAAGACGGGGGCTGTCCATACTGCCGCCTGAGGGCAGTTTGCAGGACTTTGTTAACGTCTTGCTCAGCTTTAGAGAGCATTCTGCGAACAAAGCGGCGAATCGGGCCGCCGAATCGGAGATGCAGTATGCGGCTGGGCATGAGCGACAAAGTCTGGGGGCGGCAATGAGCGACGGTTTGCGGCTGCGCCGCCAGGATCAGCCGCGCGGCGGCTCGCCGGCTCATGCAGCCAATGCCTATGGCGTCACCATGGCACGGGCAGCACCCGGTGCGAAGATCGAAGCGGCTGCCCCGGCTGCGACACCGAAGCGCAAAACATTCGCCGTCCTGGCACATTGGTCATTATGGGGCGGGGCCTTCCTGGTGCTGGGCGGCGGCGTGGTGCTCGGCACCATGTTGGGCGGCCCGGCGACCTCACTGCAGAATCAGGCGCCGCGCACGGTCAGTGTGGTGCCGCAGGCGATTGCCAAGCCACAGGCTGCCCTGCCGGACAGCCGAACCGCTGAACTGCATCTACCCGCGGGCTGGAACCCGCGCGGCTTGTCTTCCGAGACGGAAGAACGTCCGGCCCTGGCGCCCCCGCCGCCACCCGCCATGCCTGCACCGGCGCCGGCTGCCGCAGAGCCGGTGATGCCGGCACCGCAGCCCGCGCCAGTTCAGGCCGAATTGCCCAAGCCTGCCGAGCCGGTCCCGGTTTTACAGCAAGTGGCGGCGCTGCCGCCCGCGCCGGCTGTCACACCCGCCGCCAAGCCGGCCAAGCCGGCAGCCCTGCCGGTGCCGCCGCAGAGCTTCGTGCCGCCGTCGGCACATACCGCGCCGCTGCCCGGCACCGAGCGCTGGCGCCAGCTTGCCGTGCCGGCGCCGCTGGATGCCAAGCCGCCCTATATCGCCATCGTCATCGACGATATGGGTCTCGACCGGCGCAACTCGGCGCGTGCGGTGAATATCCCCGGGCCGCTGACGTTGTCCTACATGAGCTATGCCAACGAGCTTTCGGAGCAGAGCGCCTCGGCGCGCGCCAAGGGCCATGAGGTGATGCTGCATCTGCCGATGGAGCCGCTGGATGCCAAGCGCAACGACCCGGGGCCGAATGCGCTCTATGTCGGCATGGAAGAGGGTGAGCTGCGCCGCCGGGTGAACTGGGCGCTGGACCGCTTCGACGATTATGCCGGCGTCAACAACCACATGGGCAGCCGCTTCACCGCCGATCCGCGCGGCATGGCGATTGTGCTGGATGAATTGCAGCGCCGGGGCCGTTTCTGGCTCGACAGCCACACCGGCCCGAATTCCGCCGGCCTGCCGTTGGCGCATAAGCGCGGTCTTGCTGCCACCGGGCGCGACCTGTTCCTTGACGACGAACGCCAGTCCGGCGGCGTCGCGGCCCAGCTCGCCGCGCTGGAGCGCATTGCGCGCAGCAATGGCGATGCCATCGGCATCGGCCATCCACATACCGCGACGCTGGAGGCGCTGGAACGCTGGGTAAAAGATGCCAAGGCGCGCGGTTTCAGCCTGGTGCCGGTGACCACCGTGCTGCGCAACCGCAACCCGGAACGCATCGCCTCGAACTGAAGTTTATTTCGGCGCGGGTTCGCCGTCGCTGTAGGCATCAAGTTCGAACGTGGCGATATCGGCGATGGTGATCTCGCTTTCCGACACGGCGGTGGGATTGCCGCGTGCGAAACGCTGGTCGATCTTGATGCAGCCGAGCAGGTGGTCGATCTTCTCGCCGTCATTGGACAGCGGCAGCAGGATGCGGGCATAGCGGATATAAGGCCGGCCGGCGAGGTGCAGCGTATTGCGGCGGAAATGCACCTTGCGCTGGAAGGCGCAGATGCAGAAGCTTTCATCGAAGAATTCGCGCAGCGGGCTGATCACGGCTTCATCCAGCCAGCGGCCATGCAGCTTGGTCAGCACCAGGCTTTCCACGTCGCTGCCGGCCAGGCGATAGCGGAACCGCTCCTGCTCGTGGTCAACCTCGATAATGAAAATGCTCGGCAGCAAATGGCGCAGATCAACGGGATCGATACGGTCCCGCGGCGGCGGAAAGCGGCCCGCCTTGCGCTTCAGCCAGTAGAGGTAGAGCCAGCGCAGATCAGATTCGTCGATATGTTCGGCAAAGCGCATGGAGGTGTCCGAGGAATTCTTCCTAGATACTTATTATCTAGTGTAATCCGCCAATAAAGCCAGCGTAAATTCCCGCGGCGGGAATATTGCGTAGCAGCAAAGCCCGTAGCGCTGGTGCGGCTCCAGTTCAGGCCTTGTGGCACAGCCGATAGGCGGTACCAGGCACCAATTTGCCGGCTTCCACCCGCAGGGGTTCGTCCACTCGGTCGGCCACCATCAAGCCAGCCTGAGCCGCAACAACTGGAATATGCTTTTCGTCGTGCTGATAGCGTCCGCTTGCCGCCAGGCGGTAGCCCAGCGCGGTCGGTGTCAGGTCACGCTCGATGGTGATGAAAATCTGCCCGCCAGGTCTGAGCGCGGCAGCCATCAAGGTAAAAATTTCGGTCACGTCTCCGACGTAGTTCAGCATCTCGGCGGCCAGGATGCCATCATATTGCTGATCCGCCTGCTGTAGAAAAACATGGGCATCGGCGCAGAACAGGCGGGTATAGTTACCGTTGCGCGCTGCCTGATCGAGCATGCGTTGGGCGATGTCGACGCCATCCATGGTGGCGGCATAGGGCTTGAATGGCTGGCCGGAAAATCCGGTGCCGCAGCCGAGGTCAAGTATCGCCAGTTTATTTTCCGGCTGCCAGACGCGGGTGATGAGCTGGCGCAGCATCTCTGGGCCGCGATAGCCGAGTGTGGCCATATCGTTATCGAAATCGGCAGCGTTGGTGTTATAGAGCCAGGCGATATAGGCACTCGGCATGCGGGCTGGGTTGGCGCCAGCGGCGGCATCTGCCAGATGGCGGATCACACCGGAATGAGGGGCTAACGCTCGGGCTTTCTCGAAACATTCGCGGGCTTCGCCATGCTGGCCGGCATGGGCAAGACAAAGCGCGAGTCCCAGCCAGGAGATTGGACGGTCGGCCAACATCAGACCGGCGCGAAAATAGCGCGTGGCCTCTTCGTAGCGTCTGGCGTCTCGGGCGGCAATGCCACGCTGCTCCCAGAGCAGGGCGGCATCCTCGATTGTTTCAGAAGACATCGAACAGGATAGGCAGATATCTGCAACCAAACCAGTCTTATTCGTCGCCGCGCATCTTCTTCAGGGTTGCTTCGTCATAATTCTGGCCCACCGACATGGCGCAGACGCGCGAGACATGCATGTAGGGCAGGCCGGACTCTTTCGCCCAGGCGTTGAACTGATCCTGAATTTTACGCAGGTCTTTCTTCGATGCAGCGGTCTGACTCAATTCAACACCGGCATCGCGCAGGCAGGTGATCACATCGTTAGAAGTGACAAAGCCGTCCTTGCCGAGAAAGCGCAGCAGATACTGGCCGGTGTTGCCGCCGAGTCTGCTGCCGCGCTTGGCCAGCAATTCCATCAGGCCGACCTGATCTGTCACCGGCCAGGATTGGAGGAATTTGCCGAAGCTGCCATGTTCGGCAGCGATATCGAGCACGAATTGCGCATTGGCGCGCACGGTCATGATCTTCTGGCCATTGCGCACGATGCGGGTGTCGGAGGCCAGCTTCTCCCAGAATTCATCGGGCTTGTGCAGCAGCTTCTTCGGCTGGAAGTTTAAGAAAGCCGCCTCGAAGCCATCCCACTTGGCGTCAATCACCTGCCACACGAAGCCAGCGGAGAATACGCGCTTGGTCATCTCGGCCAGCACGCGGTCATCGTTAAGCTTGGCCAGCGCCTTCTGGTCCGGCGCCTTGGGCAACAGCGCCTGCAATGCCTTGTCGCCGCCCTTGCGCTTGGCGGCACGCGCCCAGATGAACTTGAACGCGGTTGCCATGCTGCCTCCAGGTCCTGCGCTATTGTCCCCGGCCGCCGCCTTGAGCGAAGCGTTCGGCTTCCTCGGCCGCGCGCATCAGCGCCTTGGCCTTGTTCACGCATTCGACATGTTCCGACATCGGGTCGCTATCGGCGACGATGCCGGCGCCAGCCTGCACATACATGGTGCCGTCCTTGACCAGGGCGGTGCGCAAGGTGATGCAGGTATCCATCGAACCATTGGCGGAGAAATAGCCGACGCCACCGGCATAGAAGCTACGCCGCGTGCTTTCCAGTTCGTCGATGATCTCCATGGCGCGCACCTTCGGCGCACCGGAAACAGTGCCGGCCGGGAAGCCAGCGAACAGCGCATCCAGTGCATCCAGTTCGGGGCGGATCTTGCCCTCGACATTGGACACGATGTGCATCACATGGCTGTAGCGCTCGATGGTGTTGCGCAAGGTGACACGCACGCTGCCAATCTGCGACACGCGGCCGACATCGTTGCGCCCCAGGTCGAGCAGCATCAGATGTTCGGCCAGTTCCTTCGGATCGGCCAGCAGGTCGGCGGCGAGTGCCGCATCTTCCTCACTGGTGGCGCCACGCTTGCGCGTGCCGGCGATGGGACGGACGGTGACGGTGTTGTCGCGCAGCCGCACCAGAATCTCGGGGCTGGAGCCGACCAGGCAGGGGCCGCCGAGATTGACATAGAACATGAACGGCGATGGGTTGGTGCGGCGCAGCGCGCGGTAGAGCGCGAAGGGCGGCAGCCGGAAGGGCAGTGAGAAACGCTGCGACAGTACCACCTGGAAAATATCGCCGGCGGCGATGTATTCCTTCGCCTTCGCCACCATCGCCATGTATTCCTCGGGCGACATGTTCGATTGCGGTTCGGGCAGGGCTTCGAGATCGGCGATCTGCTCGCGCACCGCGCCAAGCGGGCGGTCGAGGTCGTTCACCGCATCGGCAAGGCGTTCGGAGGCGAGATTGTAAGCGGCGCGCGCATCCATGCCGGCCTGCGGGCGCACCGGCGTCACCAGGGTGATGACGTCGAGCACGGAATCGAACACCGCCATCAGCGTCGGCCGCATCAGCAGGCCATCGGGCAGGCCCAGCGTATCGGGATTGGCATCCGGCACGCGCGGCTCGATCAGCCGGATCATGTCGTAGCCGATATAACCGGTGATGCCGGCTGCCATCGGCGGCAGGTTCGGCGGCAGGTCGATGTGGTTCTCGGCCAGCAGGCGGCGCAGCGCGGGCAATGCCGGTTCGGGGCAGGGCTCGAAGCTGTCGGGATCGAAACGGGCGCGGCGATTGATCTCGGCCTTGCCGCCGCGGCAGCGCCACAGCAGGTCCGGCTTCAGGCCGATGATGGAATAGCGGCCGCGCGTCGAGCCGCCTTCCACTGATTCCAGCAGCGAGGCGAAGGGCCGGCCATTGCCGAGCTTGAGGAAAGCCGAGACCGGCGTTTCCAGGTCCGCCACCAAGGTGGTGGACAGCACCTGGGCTTCGCCGGCCATGTAGCGCTGCGCGAACGCGGTGTAATCAGGCGTGAGCTTCATGCGCCGGGCCGCCGCTTAGAAAGCGAGCGCGCGCTGGCGGGCGGCAGCGTTCACCGTCACGCCAAGACTGGCTTCAATCTGCTTGCGGTAACGCTCTTCAAGTTCGCCGACCAGACCCTGGGTAAGCTGCTGGCCAGTGCGATCACGCTGCGCCGCCATGGCTGCGATATCCGCCGGCACGATGCGGCTGAGCCGCGCCACGATCACATCGCCACCCGAACTTGCCGGGCCGACGGCCACTTCGCCGGGTTGCTTGGCGGAGAACAGCAGGCTCACCACGGTGGGCGACAAGGCACGGTCGGCGGGCTGGCCGCCACGGCTCAAGGGCGGCGTGGTCTGCACCACCAGGTTAAGCGCCTGGGCTTCCTTCAGCAGGTCGCCGCCGGCGCGCAGCCGCTCGGCGATCTGCAGCGCAAGCTGGTCGGCGGCCTTGCCGCGCTTGGCGGCAGTCACCGCTGCTGCGGCTTCATCGCGCACCTCCGCCAGCGGCTTCACCGCCGAAGGCTGCACGGCAGTCACCTGCAGCAGCTGGAAGCCGCCGTCATTCTGATCGAGGATCAGCGGATCGGCCTTCTCGGCGAGCTGGAAGGCTTCGGTGATGAAAGCTGGCTGAGTCTGCGGCAGGGTTTCCACTGGTTTGCCGGCGGCATCGCTGCCGCGCGCATCCAGCCCAGCCTGGGTCGAAACCGCGATCTTGTGCGTTTTGGCGATATCAGCCAGCGGCATGCCGCCGGCGATCATATCCTCCACCTGTGGGCGCAGCTTCATCAGCGCATCGCCGGCCTTGTGCAGCGCCACCTGCTGGCGCAGTTGCTCCTTCACCTCGGCAAGCGTGGTGGTCTTGCCCGGCTGAATCTGTGTGACACGCAGCAGATGCCAGCCGAAGGCGCTCTTCACCGGCTCGGCAACACCGGGCTGGGCGAGGGCGAAGACCGGCGCGGAAAGATCCGGCGGCAGTTGTTCCTTCTGCACCAGGCCGAGCGAGACATCGGCCTCTTTAAGCTGGCGTGTGCGCTGGGCCATGGCGAGGAAATCCTCGCCGCCTTGCACCGCCTGGCGGGCCGCCTTGGCGGCGTCCTCGTTGTCGAACACCACCTGCTGCACCTGGCGCCGCTCGGGCTCGACATAGTTGCCCTTGTGCGCTTCGTATTCCTCGGCGATTTCCTCATCGCTCACCGCGATCTCAGCCGCCAGCGCGGCCGGTGTGAAGGCAACCCAGGCGATGTCACGGCGCTCCGGCGTGGTGAAGCGCGGCGCGTTGGCCTTGTAGAATTCCTCAATCTCGGCATCGGTGGGCGCCGCCGGGGCCGGCAGCTTGGCGGCTTCCAGGCGGATATAATCCGCAGCGCGAGTTTCCAGGCGATAGGCCAGCACGCTGTCCACGGCGAGCACCGGCATGGTCTCGACACCGGAGAGCAGGCTGCCGAGCAACTGCTCGCGCAGCAGGTCGCGGCGCACCAGTTCCACCAGCATGGCTTCGGAATAGCCTTCGTTGCGCAGGAAGGTCTCGTAGCGCAGGCGGTCGAACTGGCCGTTCGTGCCCTTGAAGGTATCGGCGCGGGTGATGTAGTCACGCACCACGCCCGACGTGGCGGCCAGGCCCTGCTTCAGTGCCTGCTGCTCATAGGCGCGGGCGGCGATCAGGCCGTTCAGCACGCTCTCATCGAGGCCGAATTGCTGCATCTGTTCCCGGGTCATCACGGTGCCGATGCGGCGGGAAAGCTGCTGGCCCTCGCGGCGCAGGGCATCGGAGAATTCCGCGGCGGAAATCTCCTCACGACCGATTTTGGCTACCGCCGGGATCGAATTGGAGCTACGGACATAGTCGCCGATACCCCAGGCGCCGAAGCTGACCACCAGCAGCAGCATGAGAATCTTCGCAACCCAGGAACCCGCGCCTTTGCGCATCTGTGCAAGCATGTACCACCCGAAACGTGGGAAATTAAAAGTCGCGGGATACTAAAGTGTGGGGAGGGGCGGGGCAAGCCATGCGGCCTTTGCCTTTTGCCCGGAAGATGCTAGAGAAACGCGGTTTTTTGAGCAGGAGTGGGTCAGATGAGCCAGGCGCGGAAGCCCCTGATTGCCGGCAATTGGAAGATGAACGGCGCCCTGGCGGCGGCCGAGGCCGAGGCGCGTGCGCTGGCCGCCCGGGTCGGGGCTGAAAAGCCGGCCGCCGAGCTAGCTTTGTGCCCACCGGCGACGCTGATTGCCGCGCTTTCCGGCTGGCTTTCGGGCAGCGGCATCGCGGTCGGCGGCCAGGATTGCCATGCCAAGGCCAGCGGCGCCCATACCGGCGATATTGCCGCCGAGATGCTCAAAGAGGCGGGTGCCAGCATGGTGATCGTCGGCCATTCCGAGCGCCGCACCGATCATGGCGAGACCGATGCCGCCGTGAAGGCCAAGGCCGCCGCCGCGCACCGCGCCGGCCTGATTGCCATCGTCTGCTTAGGCGAGACCCTGGCGCAGCGCGATGGTGGCGAGACGTTGAAGGTTGTGGCCGGCCAGTTGCGCGGTTCGCTGCCCGACGATGCCAGCGCCGCCAACACCGTGATCGCCTATGAACCGGTCTGGGCCATCGGCACCGGCCGCACGCCGACCCTGGAGCAGGTGGCCGAAGTGCATGCCCTGATCCGCCAGGAATTGCGCGCGCGGTTCGATGACGGCGCCGGGTTCCGCATCCTGTATGGTGGCTCGGTGAAGCCGGATAACGCCAAGGCGCTGATGGCGGTGGCCGATGTGGACGGCGCGCTGGTTGGCGGCGCCAGCCTCAAGGCCGCCGATTTCTGGCCGATTGTGGCGGCGAAAGGCTGAGCGAATTGGGCGCGCACGAACTCGACAGCAATTCCGACCTGGCCGCGCTGAAGCGCGTGACCGAGCGGTTTGCCGTCGCCGTGACGCCTCATATCCGCGCCCTGATCGATCCCAGCGACCACAGCGATCCCATCGCGCGGCAATTCGATCCCAGCATCGAAGAACTGCACGAAGCGCCGGAAGAACTCAGCGATCCGATTGGCGACGCAACGCATTCCCCGCTGCCCGGCATCGTGCACCGCTATCCTGACCGGCTGCTGCTGAAACTGGTGAATGTCTGCCCGGTCTATTGCCGCTTCTGTTTCCGCCGCGAGACAGTCGGCCCCGGCAACCAGGGCCTCACCGGCGATGAACTGGACGCGGCGCTGAACTACATCGCCGCGCGGCCTGAGATTTTCGAGGTGATCCTCACCGGCGGCGACCCGCTGATCCTTTCGGCGCGGCGGCTGGGCGAGGTGATCGCGCGGCTGAATGCCATCCCGCATCTCGGCATTATCCGCATTCACACGCGCGTGCCGGTGGTCGATCCCGGCCGCATCACGCCGGAACTGGTGGAAGCCCTGCGTGGCCCGAAGCCGGTTTATGTGGTGGTGCATGCCAATCATGCGCGGGAATTCTCAGCCGAGGCGCGGCAGGCCTGCGCGCTGCTGGCCGATGGCGGCCTGCCGCTCTTGGGCCAGAGCGTGCTGCTGCGCGGCGTGAATGACAGCGAGGCGGCGCTTTCGGCCCTGTTCCGCGCCATGCTCACCGCGCGGGTGAAGCCCTACCACCTGAACCATCTCGACCGCGCCCGGGGCACCAGCCATTTCCGCGTGCCGCTGGAAGAGGGGCAGGCGCTGATGGCGCGGCTGCGTGGCCGGCTTTCCGGCCTGGCACAGCCGACCTATATCCTTGATATCCCTGGCGGGCACGGCAAGGTGCCGGTTGGGCCGCTCTATGCGGAAAAGGCTGAAAACGGCGAATGGCGGGTCACAGATCCCTGGGGCTGCGTCCATGCTTATGGCGAGGGGGCTTCCCCACAGGCGGCGGCTGGTGTAAAAGCCCCGCCGGAACGGCCTCTTGCCGGGGCCGATGCGGAGTAGGACGAGATGATTACCTTTATCCTGGTGGTGCACCTGTTGCTGGCCGTGGCGCTGATCGGCGTCATTCTCGTGCAGCGTTCCGAAGGCGGCGCGCTGGGCATCGGCGGCGGCGGTGGCGGCAGCCTGTTCTCGACCCGCGGCCAGGCCAATCTGCTCACCCGCACCACGGCGATCCTGGCCACCTGCTTCATCGGCACCAGCATCATCCTGGCGATTCTCGCCGGTGGCCCGTCGCGCTCGCGCTCGATTCTCGACCAGCCGGGCACCTCGGCTCCGGCCGCGCCCGCCCAGCCGACCCGTCCGGCCGTTCCGCTCTCTCAGTAAGTGATTGAGAAAGCAGCTTAAACCCGTCACTTAAATTTAGCGATTGCTGTCGCGGACAAGGCTTCCGCAGGCAGCCGCTTTTGGTTATACAGGACGCCCATGACGCGGTACGTATTCATCACCGGCGGCGTGGTTTCCTCGCTTGGCAAAGGTCTCGCTTCGGCAGCACTCGGTGCGCTGCTGCAGGCACGCGGCTACCGCGTGCGGCTGCGCAAGCTCGACCCCTATCTCAACGTCGATCCGGGCACCATGAGCCCGTATCAGCATGGCGAGGTGTTCGTCACCGATGACGGCGCCGAAACCGACCTCGACCTCGGCCATTACGAGCGCTTCACCGGCGTGCCCGGGCGCAAGAGCGACAATGTCACCACCGGCCGCATCTACCAGACCATCCTGACCAAGGAGCGGCGCGGCGATTATCTTGGCGGCACCGTGCAGGTGATCCCGCATGTCACCGACGCGATCAAGGATTTCGTCCGCGACGACAATGACGAGAAGGTCGACTTCATGCTCGTCGAGGTTGGCGGCACGGTCGGCGACATCGAAAGCCTGCCGTTCCTCGAAGCGATCCGTCAGCTTGGCCTGGAAGTCGGCCGCGGCGCCGCGATTTATATTCACGTCACCCTGGTGCCCTATATCGCCGCCTCGGGTGAACTCAAGACCAAGCCGACGCAGCATTCGGTGAAGGAATTGCGCTCCATCGGCATTCAGCCCGATCTGCTGCTTTGCCGCGCTGACCGCGAGATTCCGGTTTCCGACCGTCGCAAGATGGCATTGTTCTGCAATGTGCGCGAAGAAGCGGTGATCCCGGCGCTGGATGTCGATACCATCTACCGCGCGCCGCTGGCCTATCATGAGGCCGGCCTCGATGTGCAGGTGCTGAAGGCTTTCGGCCTTGCCGCCGATGCCGCGCCGAAACTCGACTCCTGGCAGAATATCGTACGCCGCGTGGTGGCGCCGGAAGGCAACGTGCGCATTGCCATCGTCGGCAAGTATACCGGCCTCAAGGATGCCTATAAGTCGCTGGCGGAAGCGCTGATCCATGGTGGCATCGCCAACAACGTGCGCGTCAACATCGAATGGATCGAGTCTGAAATCTTCGAGCGTGACGACACTGCCGTGCAGGCGCTGGAAGGCGTGCATGCCATCCTGGTGCCGGGCGGCTTCGGCGAGCGCGGCTCGGAAGGCAAGATCCGCGCCGCCACTTTCGCGCGCGAGCGCCGGGTACCGTATTTCGGCATCTGCTTCGGCATGCAGATGGCGGTTATTGAAGCCGCGCGCAATCTTGCCGGCGTCAATGGCGCATCGAGCACCGAATTCGGCCCCTGCCAGGAAGCGGTGGTTGGCCTGATGACCGAGTGGATGCGCGGCAACGAACTCGAAACCCGCTCCAAGGCCGGCGATCTCGGCGGCACCATGCGGCTTGGCGCCTATGAAGCGGCGCTCAAGCCCGGCAGCCGGGTGGCGGAAATCTACGGCGGCGTGAAAATCTCCGAGCGTCACCGCCACCGCTACGAGGTCAACACCGCCTATCGCGAGCGGCTGGAACAATGCGGCCTGGTTTTCTCCGGCATGTCGCCCGATGGGCTGCTGCCGGAAATCGTCGAGTTCCCGGACCATCCCTGGTTCATCGGCGTGCAATATCATCCGGAACTCAAGTCCAAGCCGTTCCAGCCGCATCCGCTTTTCGCCTCTTTCGTGAAGGCGGCGCTGGAACAATCGCGACTGGTCTGATGGCCGGGCTTGGGTGTAGACTGACGGCATGACCAAAGACGAAAACCTGCCCCCCATCCGCCACGTTCAGGTTGGCGAATTCAAGATCGGCAACGACCTGCCGCTGGTGCTGATTGCCGGTCCCTGCGCCATGGAAAGCCGCATGCATGCGCTGGACATGGCCGGGTCGTTGAAGGACCTCACCGACAAGCTCGGCATCAACCTGATCTACAAGTCGTCTTTTGATAAGGCGAACCGTTCCTCGATCCGTTCCAATCGTGGCCTCGGCCTGGAAGCTGCGCTGCCGATCTTTCAGGAAATTCGCGACACGCTGGGCCTTGCCGTCATCACCGATGTGCATGCGCCGGAGCAATGCGCGCAGCTCGCCGATAGCGTCGACCTGCTGCAGATCCCGGCCTTCCTCTGCCGCCAGACCGACCTGCTGGTCGCGGCGGCGCAGACTGGTCTGCCGGTGAATGTGAAGAAGGGCCAGTTCCTGGCGCCGTGGGACATGAAGAACATCGTCGAGAAGTTCGACCATGTCGGTAATCCCAACGTGATGCTCTGCGAGCGCGGCGTCAGCTTCGGCTACAACACGCTGGTCAACGACATGCGGGCCTTGCCGATCATGGCCGAGACCGGCTGCCCGGTGGTGTTTGACGCGACGCATTCCGTGCAGCAGCCGGGTGGGCGTGGCACCACTTCGGGCGGTGACCGCCGCTTCGTGCCGGTGCTGGCGCGTGGCGCCGTGGCCATCGGCGTGGCGGCCGTGTTCATGGAAACCCACAAGGACCCGGACAGCGCGCCGTCCGACGGCCCCAACATGGTGCCGTTCGACCAGATGGAACTGGTGCTCGAGCAATTGCTCGAATTCGACCATCTGGCCAAGGCTTACTGAGCTTCCTCATAGATTGGTTTCAGCATTGCGGTGGCGCTGGCATGGACGGCGCTGCCATCGCGCAGTTCCGCTTGCAGGAAAGCGAATTGCCGCGTTGTCCGCGTTGCCCAGGCATGGAAGGCGAGCGCGGGGCTGAGCCGCGCCAGGGAGAGGAATTGCACCGATAACGCCAGGGTGACGACGGTATGCGTTGCGTAATGCCCGAGGCAGCACAGCACCACGGCGGCATCGAAGCCGGCGGCAATGACACCGCCATTGAGCGCCGCCGCGCTGCCGCCGCCGCCAATCGCCCCCTTGGGCAACGCCGCGAAGCGCACCACGCCCTGGCCGTTTTCCTCCAGTGACCCGCGTAAGCCGAACCACTCGATCTCCGTCCGCCGGTTGAACTGGCCGAGGGCGAGGCGGCGGGCGTCCGGCGCGACGCGGAAGGGGGCGGCGGTGAGGGCGGTCATGGTGGCTTCTCAGTTCTATGGCGTTTGACATAGTATGTTGATCACCATAGAATCGGCCGCAGCCTATCGCAACAGGATTCCAGCCCGCCCTATGCCGCGCCATTCCGATGCCCGCCGCCTGGCTCTGGAGACCATGGAGCGCCTGCTGCGCGAGCAGGGCTTCCAGGCCACCGGGCTGGCCGAGATCCTGGCCCAGAGTGGCGCCCCAAAGGGTTCTTTCTATTTCCATTTTCCCGAAGGCAAGGACCAGTTGGCGGCGGAGGCCCTGGCTGCCTATGGCGAGCGGGTGAGAGGCTTCATCGAGGCCCTGGCGGCCCGGCATCATGGCGATGCCGCCGGCTTTATCGCCGCGCTGTGCCGTCGCATCGGCCAGGAGATGGAAGCCAGCGGCTTCCGCCTGGGCTGCGCGGTGCAGAATGTGGCCAACGAATTGCTGCCCGGCCATCCGCGTTTCGCAGCCCAGATCGCCGCCATCCTGGCCGGCTGGATCGAGGCGATAGCCGCTGCGCTGCGCCCGGCGGTGGGTGATCCGGTGGCCGCCAATGCCCAGGCCGCGGCGCTGCTGGCGGCTTTACAGGGCGCCCGCCTGCTGGCCCGGGTGCAGGGGGGCGCCGGGATTTTCGACCAGGTGGCGGAAGCCGCCATTTCCCGCCTGCCGCGACCGCGATAAGGCCCAGCCGGCGTAGCCGCGATAAGAGCCGGCTCGTCCCTTGCCCGCAGCGCCCTGCCGGGCTATCCCTTCGCGCGGTTTTTCCTAAGCTTCCAGGGGCATCAGACATGAGCGGCATTCGCGACATCGTGGCGCGTGAAATTCTCGACAGCCGGGGCAACCCGACCGTGGAGGTGGATGTGGTGCTGGAGAGCGGCGCCTCGGGCCGCGCCGCGGTGCCCTCGGGTGCCTCCACCGGCGCCCATGAGGCCGTCGAACTCCGCGACGGCGACAAGAAGCGCTATCTCGGCAAGGGCGTGCAGAAGGCGGTGGCTGCCGTCAACGGAGAAATCTTCGACGCCATTTCCGGCCTCGAGGCTTCCGAGCAGCTCAGCATCGACAAGACCCTGATCGACCTGGATGGCACCCCGAACAAGGCCCGCCTTGGCGCGAATGCCATCCTGGGCGTGAGCCTTGCCGTAGCAAAGGCGGCGGCCGACGAGGCCGACCTGCCGCTGTACCGTTATGTCGGTGGCGCGGCCGCGCATTGGCTGCCGGTGCCGATGATGAACATCATCAACGGCGGCGCCCATGCCGACAATCCCATCGACGTGCAGGAATTCATGATCATGCCGGTGGGCGGTTCGAGCTTCGCCGAGGGCCTGCGCATGGGCGCGGAAGTGTTCCACACCCTGAAGCAGAAGCTGAAGTCGGCGGGCCACAACACCAATGTCGGCGATGAAGGCGGCTTCGCGCCGAACCTGGCGTCTACCCGCGCCGCGCTGGATTTCGTGATGAAGGCCATCGAGGATGCCGGCTACAAGCCCGGCGTCGATGTGAAGCTGGCGCTGGATGCCGCTTCCACCGAGTTCTTCAAGGATGGCAAGTATCATCTGGAAGGCGAGGGTAAAGTGCTCGATCCCGCCGGCATGGCTGCCTATTGGAAGGATCTGGTCTCGGCCTATCCGATCGTTTCGATCGAGGACGGCATGGCGGAAGACGACTGGACCGGCTGGAAGCTGCTCACCGAAGGCATCGGCGCCAAGGTGCAGTTGGTCGGCGACGATCTCTTCGTCACCAACCCGAAGCGCCTCGCGGAAGGCATCAAGCAGGGTGTCGGCAATTCCATCCTGGTCAAGGTGAACCAGATCGGTACGCTGTCGGAAACCCTGGAAGCTGTCGAGCTGGCGCATAAGAACGGCTACACCGCCGTGATGAGCCACCGCTCCGGCGAGACCGAGGACAGCACCATCGCCGACCTCGCCGTCGCCACCAATTGCGGCCAGATCAAGACCGGGTCGCTGGCACGTTCCGACCGTCTGGCGAAGTATAACCAGCTCCTGCGCATCGAACAGGAACTGGGCCGTGCCGCGCGCTATCCGGGCCTCGCCGCCCTCAAGCGGGCTTAATGCCGATGCGCGCCGCCGCCGCTTTTCTCTTCTTCGCGGCGGCGGCGCTCTCTGCCTTGCCGGCGCGTGCCCAGGGCATCGACCTTGCCGGCCGCTGGGCTTCGAGCCAGGGGCAATGCGACCTGGAATTCATCGCCTTCGAACGCGATGGCAATTTCCGCTCGCAGTTGGAAGAAGAACCGCGCGAAGGCACCTGGAAGCTGGCGCGTGATCGCGTCACGCTGATCGCCAACGACGAGCCGGACCGGCCCTGGACGCTGCATATCCTGGATTACACCGCGAACCGCCTGGTGGTGCTGGACGAAGCCATCGAGAGCGACCGCCGCTTGCAGCGCTGCCGCCAGTAAATTTCACCCCGGCACGAAATGCGGGATCACCTGGCCGGTGGCCGGGTCGTGAATGCCGAGGCCCGAGGGCCGTGACGCAATCATCCACACACCGAGGATCGGGCCGCCGATAGGCGGCGGCGCGAGCAGCGCTTCCTCGCCATGGCGGCGGCGCAGCCAGGGCAGGAAGGCCGGGCTGGCCAGCAGCGCCTTCCAGGCCGGCTCGATCACCCGCACGCCGCTCGGTCGCAGCAGGTTGGCGACGCGCAGATCCTGCCACGGCCGCTGCACGCAGAGCCGCGTGATCGGCCGGCGCCATTGATCGAGCAGGCGGCGGCCATTCCAGATCAACTGGTCGGCGGCAATCGCCACCGCCTCGACGCCGCCTTGCAGGGCGGTCTCGCGCAGATAGGTCAGCACCATCTGCTCGCCGGGTGCCGCTTCCAGGAAATGCACGCGGTGACCATAGAGGCCGAAATGCCGCCAGGCCTGCACCAGGGTCTCATGGATATGATTGAACTGGCGGTCATCCGGGCGATGCCAGTCGCGCCATTCCGCCTGCAGCACGCCGGCCTGCAGCAGGCCGTGCGGCGTGAGCGCATCGAGATCATACAGGCGCGGCACGCCATCGGCAGTGAGCACGAAGTCGATGCGGCTGATCAGGTTCTTGTCCTGCCGGCCCCAGCTTTCAGCAGCCATGGCGAGGCCGGCCTGGTCGAGCCCGAATTCCGCTGGCACGCCGCCCGCCAGCAGGGCGGCCACGGCTTCGAGCGTAAGTTCCTCGACATGGGCCGCCGCCGCTTCCAAGTGGTCGATCTCGGCAGGGCTCAGGCTGTAGGCATCACTGCCAGCCGTCGAATCGGAATCGGCAAGGCCGAGCACGGCCTGATGGCTCGGCCAATCGGGGTGCGGCGGGGTCTCGGCGCGGCGCATGGTGTGAGCATATTCGGGTCACGCAGGTTGCAAAAGCGCAATTGCCGGCACGCCCAGGATTCAAAGCCGTTAGAATCAGGCTAAGGCTTTGACTCTTTGGCTAGAATCGCCGCCGATCACGGTTTTGTTGTTGACCCAGCGACTCGGATATGATTCGATTCAAGGCATGGGAGCCCTGCGCGAGATCAAACGTCACTCACTGGCCGCCATCGTGCCGGTGATCTGCTTCGCCACCATCGCCTATTTCGGCTATCACGCCGTGGAGGGCGAGCATGGGCTGAATGCCTATACCCGCCTCTCGGTGCAGATTCACGACACCAAGGCCGCCCTGGCCGAGATCACCGCCGAGCGCAAGCAGCTCGAGCGCCGCGTCACCCTGCTGCGGGCCAGCGGCCTGGATGCAGACATGCTGGAAGAGCAGGCGCACCGCTCGCTCGGTCTACTGATGAACCGCGAATTGGTAATTCTCGGACGCTGACACCCCAGCTTTCAGACCGAAAATTTCGCCACTTAACTGAAATTAGGTTAAATACCAAAAAGTCCTTGTTTTAACTGAATTTATCGCCATCCTGGCTCCCGGTTTAAGACATTTCCCGGGAGGAAATCCGATGGCGAAAAGCCCGAGCAAGGCCGCTGCGCCCAAGCTGCCCGATGCCGACACGCTGCTTGGCTATTACCGCGACATGCTGCTGATCCGCCGCTTCGAGGAGAAGGCCGGCCAGCTTTACGGCATGGGCCTGATCGGCGGCTTCTGCCACCTCTATATCGGCCAGGAAGCGGTGGTTGTGGGCCTGCAGGCCTGCTCCAAGCAGGGCGATGCCGTGATCACCTCCTACCGCGACCACGGCCACATGCTGGCCTGCGGCATGGACCCGGGCGGCGTGATGGCCGAGCTTACGGGCCGCATCGGCGGTTATTCCAAGGGCAAGGGCGGCTCGATGCACATGTTCAGCCGCGAGAAGAATTTCTATGGCGGCCACGGCATCGTCGGCGCGCAGGTGCCGCTCGGGACCGGCCTGGCTTTCGCGCAGAAATACAACAACACCGACAACGTCACCTTCTGCTATTTCGGCGACGGTTCGGCCAACCAGGGCCAGGTCTATGAGAGCTTCAACATGGCCGAGCTCTGGAACCTGCCGGTGGTCTACGTGATCGAGAATAACCAGTATGCCATGGGCACCGCTGTTGCCCGCGCCTCGGCGCAGCCGGCGCTGTATAAGCGCGGTGAAAGCTTCGGCGTGCCGGGCCGCCAGGTGGATGGCATGAATGTGCTGAGCGTGCGCGAGGCCGGTGCCGAAGCCGTGGCGCAATGCCGCGCCGGCAAGGGCCCGGTGATCCTGGAAATGATGACCTACCGCTATCGCGGCCATTCGATGTCGGACCCGGCGAAGTATCGCTCGAAGGAAGAAGTGAACAAGATGCGCGCCGAGCATGATCCGATCGATCAGGTGCGCCAGATGCTGCTCGACAACAAGCTGTGCGACGAGGATGCGCTCAAGGCCATCGACAAGGAAGTGAAGGAAGTGGTGCAGAAGGCTGCCGATTTCAGCCAGAGCAGCCCGGAGCCCGATCCGTCGGAACTCTGGACTGACATCACGGTAGAAGCCTGAAGCAGGGAAGGGGACGCAGACCATGGCTATTGAGATTTTGATGCCCGCCCTTTCGCCGACCATGACCGAAGGCAAGCTGGCCAAGTGGCTGATCAAGGAAGGCGACACGGTGAAGGCCGGCCAGGTGATGGCCGAGATCGAGACCGACAAGGCGACGATGGAATTCGAAGCCGTCGATGAAGGCGTGCTGGAGAAGATCCTGATCACCGAAGGCACCGAAGGCG
>VFQP010000727.1_pt1 | contig 55054 bp, 95 predicted proteins | sample 3512351 | NCBI WGS metagenome assembly VFQP01 (sample SAMN10412372, study PRJNA504923) | tailings metagenome | isolation source: Relicate 1 Philex TSF1 revegetated site | place: Philippines: Tuba, Benguet | collected 2017-08-29 | reverse complement strand
TGGTGGGGTGGGGGTGTGTGGGGGGGGGGGGGGGGGGGGGGGGGGGGGGGGGGGGGGGGGGGGGGGGTTGACGGAGCGGGTGCGAGAGGGGCCCCTGCTGGGGCCGGGGCTGATGGTTTGGACGCCACGGCTGCGGTTGTTGCGACGGCGCTTGGCGATGATCACACCTGTTGTTAGTGGGGGTTTGTGGTTGGAGGTGTTCTCAACTCAACAAGAAACATGTTGTAGAGGTGCAATCGGGATACGATTGTTCACACACACCTGCAATGATGGCGATGAGGGCGAGCAGGGCTACCACACCCACAACAATGCCCACAATCAGCCCCACATTGGCACCACTGTCAGACTCGCTTTCGTTGGAAGGTTCCGGGGCAGGTGCGGGGGTGGGGGTTGGTGTTGGTGCAGGTGCGGGGGTGGGGAAGGGGACTGCGTCTTCCACAGCACTGCCATCAACAGAGTAGCGCATGCCGTCTACAAGACTTACATCCTTGAGGCCTGGGTGTGTTGGGGGGCGGTGTATAGGGTGGGTGTTGTGGTTGTGGGTGTTGGGGTGATTTAAGCATGTGATAATGCGGTGCAGGTCCAATAACACACACACACACACACACACACACACACACACACATATTGTTGCTCCACTACCACACCAACACCCACCCACCCACTCACACACCATTGTTATGCATGGCACTCAGCAATGACCCATCCTTGACAGCCCCCTTGAGTGCAAACACAGTATCAGGTATCATCGCATCTGGTACATCCACCACATCCACTACCACCACACCACTGCTGTTGGTGGTGGTGCTGGTGGTGGTTTGTAACAAGCGGCGTGCTGGAATGCTTGCGGTGCTCACATTGCCCGTTGCTGAGGACTGTGTGTGTGTGTGTGTAGGGGTGTGTGTGTGTGTAGGGGTGTGTCTGGTGCGGTGGAAATACCACTCGATGTAGTGACTAGGAGTATCCCGCCCATATACCACCCAGTGCAATGATTAATGATTACTCTCTCAGTCTACACACCCACCAGCACATGATACACCCTCTCCCCTACCCTCTCTGACAGACACCCTCTCATACCATGTCACTGCTACTCGCATTGACAAACAACACATCAGCAGCATCATCCGTGGCAGGCAAAACAGACAACACCGCCATTGCCACTGCGTCTTGCTCTGATGGTTGCTCAAAGGTCATGGGGTCTGCTGATGCGTACTGCAGGTGGAGGGCCACGGTGATGTTGCTCATGATGGCGGGGGGGAGGACGGGGGCGGGGGCTGGGGGTAACACTGTGGGTGGCAAGGTGTATATAATAAGGGTATTACAAGGTGTGGATCATGACTAAGGAGATCCATGACAAGGCGTGATGCAGCTGTTGAATGCAGTGTATCCTTTACAGAGCACGTATCATCACAGGATATGGAGTGTGTTTCCACACTGCACCACCATTACCACATACCAGGGGATGGCACGGCTGGGCTAGGTGACGGGAGTGCGGGTGAAGGGGAGGGAATAGCGGGGGATGGAGAAGGGTCTTCGGGAGAGGGCGATGGGATCTTGGGAGATTGCTTGGGCAGGGGGGAGGGGGACAGCGTGATGGGGGAGGGGGCCACGACCTTGGGGCTTACAAGTGCGGGGGAGGGGCCGTTTACGGGTGGCAGCACAGCAAGGGGCGGGAAAGCAGGGGTGGGAGCGGCAGGGGTGGGAACACCAGGGGTGGGAGCAGCAGGGGTGGGAGCAGCAGGGGTGGGAGCAGGAACAGTAGGGGCCAACACAGTAGGGGCAGGGCCGTCTGCAGGGGCTGGGACCACGGGGGGGAGCACTGCAGGGTTGACGCGGGTGAATTGTGCTCGAGGGGAGTTTTGCCAAAAGGATGCTCCGCCTGGGGATGGGGAAACACAGCGTGCAAGCTCTGTTCGAAGTCGACCAGTGTCATCCCAGCAACCTGTTGTTTTCCAGGGTGTTGGGTTCCAGGGATGCAGGGACTAGACAACACCATGATTGGATAGTATACCATGTCATCCACGTGCATTCTTCCCCAGCATACCTTCAAGTGGGTTGGTTGGTGTCTGTGCATGGGTGAGTGGTGTGGCCAAGAGCAAAACGCAGAGGATCGAAACCTGCAGCGTCTTCAGCGTCATACTGGTCACCAATGCTCCAACAACTGTGGTTTTGTGGTGCGATGTTGCTTAAACATGTCATCGATCGTGGTTGCGACTGATCGCATGCACTGGTTTCTCAGGGTTGATGGCGCATGCCGTGGTCAATGCTGCTTGTTCGCTCGTACCTGCTGTTTGGGTTTCTTTGCTGACAATAGTGCTGATGTGTGTCTTATATCGACTCGTCAATGATCAAGCTAACGATCACTGCACGACAATGTGTTACGATGGCTGTAGGACCGATGGGCTGCTATCACGCTATCACGCTAGTGCAGTACGTGTCGTATGTCTTCTATGTTAACCAATTGTGAAACCGGTTGACAAAGCTCGTTTTCACAAAAACAACACAAAAAGGGGAAAACGTCCTCACACACCCAAGCAGTCCTGTATGGCACGTTCAAACGCCACAGTCCTGTCTATAGTCGCAGCAAGGGTGCGCTGCGCTTGTGTACGCATGGCATCATTCTCAGGGGACAGTCTCAACTTGTCTACATGCAGGTCGAGCAGCTGGAAAGAGGAGATGAGTGCATCAAGTTCTGCTTCAGTACGTTCCTGAGACAAAGAGGGGTCTATGTTTCTCTCAAATACAACGCAGAAAACAGAATACACCCGCACCTTGAGAGCTCCTTGTGACTTGGGCAACAAGTTGGTCACGTTGCGTGAGATGATGGAAAACGTACAGGGATCACCAAAGTTGAGATTCATCTGCAATAGGCTTGCCCTCGTTTCTAGAGTGTCTCCCTGTACAGTGTATGCTGTTTGCATGTAGGGACTATAGGGGTACTCGAATGCATGACGACCAACACACACAACATTCCATATTGCCTCGGCATGGATGCAAGATGGATGCAAGATGGTGCTTGTTTTGTGCACCCCACAACACAACACTGTACCCCCAACCCCCTTCACACCACACACACACACAACCATACCGCTTCTGCATCAAACGCGTAGCAATTGCAACTTGCAGCACGCACCAACCCAAGTGCGCGTGCAAGGTCTGCAGCACCAGAACCCTCAGCAATGCTTCCCTGGGCATCCTGCAACCGCAGTCGTGCACTGCGGATGGGTGCAAGGAGGCTGACGCCACCGTTGGCTGCTTGTCGAGACCTGAGAAAGTCTGCCAAGGCATTGCTATCCCCTGCTCTTGATGGTGGTGTTGTGATGCAACAGGGTACCAGGGACACGAGGGATGAGAGGAGCATGAAGCGTTTGGTGTGGTCCATGGGGGTGTGCTGTGGTTGTGGAGTGTGCTGTGGTTGTGGAGCACGAGGAGCAGTGTGGGGCATATGTGATGTTGCCATAATCGGACTGAATAGTCGAGGTCGATGTGCCGTGCAGCCATGCATGGTGGCGTCGATCGAGGGAGATGGGCAGGCGTTGAGGTGCTTTGTAATAGAGATGTGTTGTGGTGAAATCTTTGTGACATTATCTTGTTACCATTCACTGGTTCTTCATTCTTCTTTCTCACACCATGTACCTGATACAGGGCTCCAACGATTTTACAAGGCAGCTCACTGATGCTGGGAAAAAGCTGGTGAGGGGCCGGGTCAATGTTGTTGATCATTGATGATGTTGTTGATGATGCAAAAGACCACCTTGCTCACAACCTGCTTCCATACAGGTTGTGGTGGACTTTTTTGCAACGTGGTGTGGGCCTTGTAAATCGCTTGAACCAGTGATGCATGGGCTGGAAACGTTGTACCCTCATGCCGTGTTTCTCAAGGTGGATGTTGATCAGTGTCAGGAACTGGCTGCCAGCTGTGGTATACGCGCCATGCCCACCATCCAGCTGTATAAATCAGCGAAAAAGGTACTGGTTTGTTTCTTCCATGCGTGTCGGATGTAGGCGCACTCATTTGTTCGCGTGGGTTGGCAACAGTGCGTTCCTGTTGTAACCCCCATGCAGTTCTCTTGTATCCCCAAGCTCCAACCCGCATCCCACACCCAACCAGGTGTCAGAAATTGTCGGTGCGGATGTGATGGCGCTGAAAAAAGTCATCGACACACATTATGTCAGCTTTACTGTGTTTTCTGGTGCAGGCAATACACTGTCAGGGGAACCATCATCAACAGGGGGGGGGAGAGGTGTTGGTGTGCAGCAGAGCGCAGTGTCATTGCCAGATGGGTTGGGGTCTGAGGGGCCTGTGGAAATACAGGTGTGTGGGTGGGTGGGTGGTTGTGTGTGATTGTGTGTGTGGTGTGCAGTATGATGCATGGCGTTGGCGTGTGCTAGTGATACACTACAAAACTGGATGATGGTCATACACCCAATACACACCCACCCAATACATACACACCCACCCAACACACCCACCCACCCACGGAATATGAACACCATACAGATACGACTCACAAGTGGTGACACTATCAAGGGCAGTTTTCAACCCTCACACACACTGGCAGACGTGTGTCTGTGGGCGAGCAGTGTGGGTGGTGTGGCACCCAACAGTGAGCTGCTGTTGCCTGGGTTTCCCCGCAAGTATGATGTGTTGTGTTTGTGTTTTGTATTTGTCTGTTGTGTTTTTCTGTTGTGTTTGCTGTGCTTGTGTGTTGTGTTTGCTGTGCTTGTGTGTTGTGTACACAGACACCACCTCCTGGTGGTGTGCTCCCCAATGCTTGAATATCTCCCCAATGATTGACCAACAGGGTATTTGGTGCCAATGAGTCGGGTTTGACGTTGCAAGAGGCTGATCTTGTGCCCCGTGCGCAGTTGGTGGTGTTGAAGTAGTGAGTGGGTATCGACATCGTGAGTGGAGCAGGGACGAGGTGTTTGGGCGAAAACAAAACCGCATTTTGTGTTTTGTTTTATTTGTTGTACTCTATCATCTCTATCTTTATCATTTACCTGAAGTATTGTGTACTTCCATTTGCAAGCCAAAACAAATCCCTGTGTACTACCTGGGAACCATTGATTGTCTGCGATTGACTGCTGTGCACGCTCGAGCACAGCATGAGCCGAAAACAAGAGTTTCTCGTGCGCATTGCATGTGGTGATGATATGGGATATACCAAAGGTACGCACGAGAATATGGCACAGTGTCGCCACCACCTGTTGCATCGCCAGTCAATCACACTCGTTTGCGTTCTGTGCACAGTGGTTGGAAACACAAAACCCAATGCATATGAATCCATGGGTGTATTGAAACGATGGTACGTTGAGGTTGTTGGGATTATGTGTGCGTGCGGATGGGAATGCAGCACATCGCTCTCCACATCACACAGGGGTGATGCTGTCAAGTCTCGTGCTGTGACCTGCATGAGTTTGCTCCCAAGCACACTCCCAGAGCAGTCTCAGGCAGGTGGTACATTGGCCATAGTTGGCAGGGCAGACGGCAGTGCGCAGTTGATCAGCATGGCAACGGGTGACCAGCTGCATGCCTTGCCCACACCACCCCCCTGCCCATCCTCCAACGGTGCTTCAACAGGGGGTGATGATGATAATGATGTGGCTGTGGTGGGCGCATATGCCCTGCATGGTCGTTCAAGGTGTGTTATGTTGGGGTAGTGTGTTTGTGGTGTCCATCATCATCACTACATCACATACACACAGTGCCCCGTCATGCTTGCTGACATACACAAATGGCATGGTACAGCTGTGTGGTGATCCAGCAGGTGATAAAGATGGTGAGAAGCAGTCGGTCTCGTCATGGAGAGTTGCACAGCGTGTTGCTTGTTCGGTATGTGATGCCTATGTGTGTGTGTGTGTGTATGTACGCATGTTTGAATGTGCGCTTGCATACAGTCATGTTTGTATGCAACCATGTTTGTATAGAATTATGTTTGCCATCATAATAGACCGCTTCTGATGCACATCATCATCATGGTCAAACCAATTACCTTGGTCAAACCAATACCCTTGGTCAACAGGTGGTCAACCCTGCATGTACCCGTCTTGCTATTGGTGGAAACACAAGAGAACCATCGCTGTGGGACATTGGCACTCAGCAATGTGTGGTCAACTTCAAACCAGGCAAACCCACACGTGCTGGGTTGGGGCTACTGCCATGCACTTCAGCACTGTCATGGTTTTCAACTAGTGGTGGTGGTGGTGGATTATTAAGTAATGGTGTTTCTGGTGATACTGCTTACCCTCATAATGATGATGATAATGGTTGTTTTGTGGCTGGTACTGCAAAGCATAGGTTGTTGTTGTATGATGCTCGAGTGGGGCGGCGTCCGCAGTTGGAAGTGGTGTGGGGGGAGCACAAGGTTACGTCATTGGCTGCCAATGCACAAGGTGTGTTTGTGTGGGTGATTGTGTGGGTGTGTGGGTGTTTGTGTTTGTGTTTGTGTTTGTGTTTGTGTTTGTCTTTTGGGGGGAGAGGATGTGGGAGGGAGGGTATTTGGTGGTCATGGGCTGGGCAGCACCCTCAGACCCCCCCCGAAGACCCCCCCTCTCGCAACACCACCCTCACAAAGCCACCCCCCTCACAACACCACCCCCCTCACAACACCACCTTTGCAACGCCACCACCCTCACACAGATCGCACATGTTGGGCAGGCAATGGCATGGGGAGTGTGCAACAATGGGACATGCGTGCCAACAAGATGAACAGGGGCCTACGAGGTGCTGAGGGATCCGTGAAATCCATCACACTCCACCCACACCGGCCCCTCCTACTCACCGCCTCATTAGATAAGAGCGTGCGTGTGTATGATACGCGCACACGGGCGCTGTTGGGGCGTGGGTACACAAAACAGCCTGTGCATGTGGCGGTGTTTTTGCCTGATGAGGTGGTGGAGGTGGGTCGAGGGGGGGAGGGGGGGGCGGGGGGGGTGGGCGAGGGGGAAACACAAAGGGGGAAGCGGGTGAGAGGAGACGAGGGGGGGGATGGTGAGGATGTAGGTAGTGGGGATGTAGGGGGTGGGGGTGCAACAAAGATAAAGAAGAAGAAGAAGAGTGGCAAGGGAGATAAGAAGAGTGGCAAGGGTGAGAACAAGACAAAGAGGTCTACTGTGGCATGATTGTGTGTTGGCAAGTGTGTGGGATTGTTGAGATGTTTGTGTGGTGGAGTTACATATAACAATTTTGACAAGCAACAAACAGAAATGTAACAAATATAATGCCACTCAGATACACGGGTACTCAGGTCCAACAATACAAATACAAATTCCCTCTCATTTCTTCTCTTCTGCATAAAATAGCATCGAAAACCCCGCCCCTGCTGCAACACACGGTTTCTCCCCCACACCACCGTCATGTTTGTTCACCCCCACATTTTCCCTGATAAGAGACGCCATGTTCCACGCTACATCAGCTCTCCCCGGCATTGCTCTATCCTCCACGCCCCCATTGCCCAACATGCCATGTTCCCCCCACCCCCACGACCACACACAGCCCCACTCATCCACTGCAACGTTGTGTTCTGAGCCACATACAACTTGATGTACACGTTTGTTGTGGAAATGCGAGGGAGGGATTATGTGTAGGGAGGTGCACGTGGGGGGTGGGGAACGATGACTGGTGCTCGGTGCGATTGTATTGCTGTGGTTGCTGCTGCGCTGAGCATGCCTGTGCACACTGGTGTCATAATTATGCGTTTGTATCTGATTATCATTATCACTCCGATTATCATTATCACTCTGGCCGTCATTATCATCATCATTCATATCGACTTGTTGCGCTACGTTTGACTGCTGCTCCTTCTGGTGTTGACCATGCTGTGTTGTACCACGTCCAAGTTGACCATGTGTGTCATCTCCCCCTGCCCATACACACCCTTGTGTATCGAGCACTGCCACATGCTTCCACCCAAGTGCCACGTGCACTGCTGCATGTGGTGATGTTTGCTGTTGTGTCTTGGTGTGGTGGGTGTTGTTGTTGTTGTTGTTGTTGTTGGTGGTGGTGGTGGTGGGTGAGGTCCATGTGAGTGGGTGGGGGGTGCACACATGCGTGCGGCGGTGATGCATGGTGTGTGTATGTGTATCAGTACGTGTTTGTGTGAAGTGCCACAACCTCTTGCCCCAGTGCCACACAACACCATGGGTGTCGATACATGCACTGTGATTACCATTTGCAGCCACCTGTGTGGGGAGTTTATTGCACATGTGTTTGTGACTGTGTGGTGAGTGGTGTATATGGTACAATACATGTATGTGTGAGAGTGTGAGTATGTGGTGTATTGTAAACATATCTATGGTGTGTCATGGGTATCCTACGCCACCACTATCCACACCCAACACCACAATACACACCCAACACCACAATACACACCCAACACCACAAAACAAACACACCATGGTTGGGTTGCAGTCGTCATGTAGAGCAGACACACGCGTAGGCTGATAGACTATGTGCACACAGTGCTCCTGTATATGCAGATGAGTGTCATAGCGGTAGCAGTAGGAATCGCAGTTGTTGTTGTTGTAACAGTGTTGTTGTTGTAACAGTAATTGTTGTTGTAACAGTAGTTGTTATTGTCATGATCAAGTGTGTCTGCATTATGTGCAGACATCATCATTATTTCCATACAACCACGTGCACCATACCCCCGATACCCTCCACTTCAACTCCCCCACACACAACCCACACAACCCACACAACCCACACAACTTACCCACCCACCCGCCCACACAATACGCACCTGTCCACATTGCCCCATGCGGTTCCCCCCCCATGCATGCACCATAGTACCCTCCCCCCCTTGTTTTTCAATCAACGCAAGGCTATGCCGGAGCCCTGCTGCTACCTGCAGGGCCCTCCCTTGTGTGTCTCCTCCCACAAAACAACATTGCGGTGTATTGGTAGTGAGTGCATGGGTGCGCTGCATGGAATTGGTGGTGTTTTTGGTGGTGTTTTTGGTGTTGATGATGGTGGTTTCTTCGGGGCTGTGTGTTTTGTCTGGATGTTGATTGTGTGTGGAAACAGTGTGAATGGCAGCACTATCTATGCCTAGCTGGCCATAATTGCCCTCGCCCACACTCCATATACAACCAGCATCTGTGTAGTATCGGTGTGGGCTATCATGATGGACCATCCACCACATCAATTGCATCATCCCGCGTTTCACCAAAACAGTGCAGCAAAGACACATGCACACTGAAAAGTATGTACAAGGCACACAATACCATCAGTAAAGAGTGTGTGCGCCCATCCTGCAGCAATGCTTCGAATGTGTGTCCCTGCCGTCCAAAACCGGGGAATGGCAACAGGACGACACCAACACGCAGCGTGGTTGGCATCAAGCTGCACAGATGATGATGCACTCGCAGGAGCAGATGGCAGTGCTGCCAGGAGACCCCAGCAACACAGGTGCGGCACATCTGTGTCTGAATGTGTGTCATCTTGGTGTGTGGTGGGCATGCCTGTGTCCCAACGTGGACAATATCGCCTGCATACCTGCAATGTATGCTACGACGTGTCGCCCACCTCCTGCCACGATTTGGGGGCCAATGATATCGTGCACATGCGTGGGCAAGGTGCTGTCTTGCATCTTGCCATCCCCGAGTTGGCCACTTGTTCCTGCACCCCAACACCACATGTTGCTTGCTGAATTGTTGTGTAATTACACACGGATAAAATAGTGCACGCATAAACAAGGGGGAGAAAACTTTGATCAACAAAACATTACAACTCCCAATCATCCACGCTGATGTATGGCTCCTCACTTCGTCCACGCTGGCCACGCTGCACATTGCCACCAGCAGGCGGCTGCGCCTGCCCAAACCCTTGTGCAGGTGGTGGTGGTGATGTTTCTTGGCCCCATGCAGGTGGCATCCCCCCATCCTGCTGCCCCCACTGCTGCTGCTGCTGCTGCTGTACTGTGCCATCCATCCCATATGGTGGTGCTGCTCCCTGCTGCCCCACACCACCCCCATTATACGATCCAGGTGCTGTACCATAATTGCTGCCATCAGGAGCAACGATGGTGTTTCCTTCCCCCATCCCTGTGGCACCCCCCCCCCATGTGTTTCCATCATACCCACCACCACCGTTGAACGGTGCCCCTGCAGGTGGTGGCAATGGTCCTCCCATGGTGCGTCCTGATGTGCTGGCGCCATTGTCATACACCCCACCTGCATACACCTGGGAAGCATACACATCCTGCTGCGATGGTGATGGCGGTGGTACCTGCCCCCCCCATCCCTGTTGTGGTGGTACCTGCCCCCCCCATGGTTGCATCGGTTGTTGTGCTGCTGCCTGTTGCATCCACGGCTGCTGCTGCTGTGCCTCTTCTGGGGGTGGGAGGGCACGTGCCCTTCGTTCAAATCCACCCAGGGGCTCGATGCTCTCATCTTGCTGCATGGTGGTTGGCAGCTGTGCCCTCAGTCGTAGTGCCTCAATACCAAATGCGACTGCAGTCGAGGCAATGAGAAGCTGCTCAAAGAGTAGAATGGGATCCAAACGCCAACCCTGAGTGTGATGTCGGATGATGCTGATGCTGATGTATGCCCAAGGGGCGTCTATTTTCCCGCCAAAACCAGCACCTCACACCTGGAATATTAATATGCCACCTGCGAGGATGGCAATACATGCTGCAATAATGTCAGTGTCCCGAGACAGCAGTGGCTTTTGATTGCGAATTTGCAACAATGTGATGCCACTGCCGATGAGCACCACGCCCAAATAGGTGGCAGGGGAGAGCTCCACATTGATCATTGCCTTGGGGATGGGTTGCGCACGGCGACTGCTGCGCTGGGGTGGTGCTGACAATGTGCGGGGTGGTGCTAGGCGGGATGTGCACCCAAAAAAGGAGTGTGTGCTGGGGAGGCGTGCTGTACTATGGTGGGAGTTGCATGCAGGGAATTTTGGTGGATGTTGTGCACGGCATTGGACGGGAATGGGTTGAGTTGGCTGAAACAAACGTTGTTGGTGATACATGATGCGCTGCATTTGAGTATTGCACTTGACACACAAGGGTGGTTGTTGTGTTTTTGTGCTTTTTCTGTGCTCTGCTTCTTTTTTGCTTGTGTGGTTACCACGCAGGTAGACTGTTGTGGGAAGAAAACTCGACTGCAGTGAAAACAACTGTTCAGACTTGTAATCCCCCAGAGTTGTATCCCAACGTACCATAGACAAACAAACACAATTGCTCGTCAACTGCTCGTACACAAGAGAGTGTGTTTCTTTGACACACGAGTGTACACACACAATTCCACACCACACGATGCTGTCCTATCGTACGCACCACGTACACGCCCCTAAACCCACCTTGTCCAGCGCGCATTCAACTGCAGCACGCATCAACACACTTTCAAAACCTGTCCCCGCACACACTGCATGCCATGCAACCACACATCCCGTCTCGGACGCCGACATGAACGCCGCCCTTGACCAGGTCCTCGACGCAGCAGGCCTGCATGACCCACCCACACCAGAACAGACTGCAGAGCTGCAGCGGCTTGCACAGGGGGATGCCTTTGCGGAGCTGGTGGCACTCGCCACAGCCAAGGACCCCTCCCTTGCATCACTGGCATCCTCCTCCTCCCCCGCACCACCCACCATCAAAGCATCATCCATGTTGGGTCCTGCAGTGGGGACAAGCGTGGGAGAAAAGCCGCCATGGCTACGTCAGCGGGCCCCCCAGGGTGAGCGGTACACATACTTGAAGTCCCAATTGAGGGGTCTGCATCTGGCGACTGTGTGTGAGGAGGCGCAGTGTCCCAACTTGGGCGAGTGTTGGAATGGGGGCATGGGTACTGCAACTATTATGCTGCTGGGTGATACGTGTACTCGTGGGTGTCGTTTTTGTGCGGTAAACACGTCACGTACACCACCCCCTGCTGACGAAGACGAACCCGAAAACACAGTATGTGATGATTATGGTGGGGGGGGTAATGTGTGTTGGGGGGGACTTGATGTACCTCTTCTGTTTGTTTGCATGTGTCTGCAAACACACATGTACATACACACACATGTATACACATTACATACATACAAACACACACACACACACACGCACACACGCACCAGGCGCGTGCAGTAGCAGAATGGGGTGTGGGATACGTTGTTCTCACCTCAGTTGACCGTGATGACATGCCAGATGGTGGTGCCGACCACTTTGCGCGCACTGTGCGTACCCTCAAAGCACTACGCCCAGACATACTCGTAGAGTGCTTGACACCAGACTTTAGAGGAGACCTGGGGGCTGTGAAACACCTGGCATCAAGTGGCTTGGATGTCTATGCACACAATGTGGAGACTGTTGAACGGTGTGTGTAGGGCTGGGGGATTGTGGGTGGGTGTTGTTTGGCGTAGGAATGTGTATGCTGTTGTTGTTGATGTTTTTCCTGTTTGTTTTGTGCATCAACATGCATAAAAGTCACCGTGCATACATCAACATCGTGCATGCGCTTGACATGTTGCCATCCTCACCATCCCTCACCATCCCTCACCATCCCTCACCATCCCTCACCATCCCTCGCTCCCCTCTCATTTCTTTCCCTCAGGTTGCAACGGAGGGTACGGGATGCACGTGCAGGGTACTTTCAGTCCCTTGATGTATTGCAAACAGCCAAGGAATGTGGTGTGTACACGAAATCATCCATCATGCTGGGTTTGGGTGAGACAGATGATGAGGTGATGGATACATTGGTTGATTTAAAGTATGTGGGGGTTGATATTGTGACGTTTGGACAATACTTGCAGCCTACAGAGCGTCACTTGCCGGTATGCGAGGGTGTGGTGGTTGCGTTGACCATGCGTTGACCATGTGTTGACCATGCGTTGACCATGGCGGTGGTGCCTGTCATGGCCATCAATGAATTTGCGTCCCCCTCTCACTTCGCCCCCTTCTCTCATTTCACACCCCCTCTCAGGTGGAGGAATACATCACCCCTGAGAAATTTGAGTGGTGGCGCACTGTTGCAGAGCAGGACATAGGGTTTCGCTACTGTGCAAGTGGGCCCCTTGTACGTTCCTCCTACAAGGCAGGGGAGTTTTTCACAGAGGCAATGATCAAGGGTGATCGTGCAGGGGTGCAGGTGGGGTGATTGGGGTGAAGGAAAAAAAACATAGATGAGGTGATGGGGTGATGGGGTGATAGGGTAATGGGGTACCAGGGTGATGGGGTGGTCGATGGTGCTGTGTGATGTTGACGATGATGGTGTTGTTGATAATGTTGTATGGTGAGAGGTGCGGAGCAGGTGCGTGCGCTGAGCAAGTTGGTGTATGTTGATTGGTGCAAGATGAGTGGAGACGTCTTTTTTGTGTGTGTGCGCGTGTGTGTGCGTGTTATGCTGTTACTTTTGAGAGTGCTGAGGGAAAATTATGTAGACCAATGCTATCTACACACGATAATCAAGTACACAGATGACAATCAAGTATACACTGTTGCATAATGCATACACGTGTGTGCTTATGTATGTATGCGTGTTGTTGCAGCTGATTTTTCATTTCATTTCCAGTACAACATGCTTTCCCTCCATTGTTCATGTAATATGCACTCTCTTCGAGTACACGCACACACTCTCTCTCACCTCACATGATGCTCTTCATCCCTTTCCCATTCCCACAAAAACACCATGATATCCGCACAGCATCATATCAGCCACCTTGCACAGTCACACCTCACCTTTCCCCAACCTCCCCACCATTACCCCGCATTCCCACCCCCTGACGCCACACCCCCTGACGCCACACGCAGTTCCTCAAGTGCCCTCTTGTAAGGGGGCGCTGTGGGTTCCTGTACTGGTGGTAGACACGTGTACCCCTCCTCTGGCAGGTCATAGGAACGGTCTGCATCCCACCCCTGTAGGTCACCGCACGCGATAAAGGGGATGGCTTGTGTGAGGAGGGGGTCGTGGGGGGTGGGGGGGTACCTGGTGGCCTGTGGGGGTGTGCGGTGTGGGGTGGTGGTGGGGTGGGAGGGTATTGGAGATTTGTATGGATGAGAAGGCATCATGGCATACCGTATTCTCTCTCACACATGAACACACTACATACACGCTACATACACCCCCCACGCATACACACACCTCAGCAGCCAGTAAGTGTCTCAGCTGATCTGATGTGAGGTTGGCTGGTGGATCAAACTGCTGACAGACAACAAATGCCTCTGTGTGTATGGGGTGTGGGGTGTGTATGTATGCAGAAACGTACTGGGGTGGGGATTGAGGAAACCTAATATGCTGAGGTGTATATATGGACAGGAAACCTAATATGCTGAGGTGTATATATAGAGAGGAAGCACAGGTATACATAAGGTGTGCATATGGACAGGAAATGTAATATGCTGAGGTGTATATAGAGAGAGGAAGCACAGGTATACATAAGGTGTGTATAGAGAGGAAGCACAGGTATAGACAAAGAGTGCATACATATGAAACATAGGTACCAAGGTGTGTTTGTATATGAAATGTATATGGACGCAACAACAACAACAACAACAACAAGAACAATATCAACAAGAACAATATCAATATCAACAAGAACAACAAAGACAGAGATAAAATCAGCACACAAAGTAAACAACAATGACAAGACATACACAAATAAACAACACACCTATGCTGGCAGTACGACTACTACGTGGTTTTGCTACAGACACCTCCCTGAACAACAACTTGAGCTGTGGGTGTATGGCGTGTTGGAGTTGTTGTGTGTGTATAGCATGGAATGGTGTGTATAGCATGGAATGGTTGTGGTTGTGAATGCATACGCAGGTGTGTCTGCATATGCTTACATACACATATTTACATACAACACATCACCTGTGTGTGTGTTTACTCACTCCCTCCGTCACACACACCATACCTGTGCATACAGTAGGCTAATATCCCTCCCCCTGAATATCTTAGCAACAAACGTGCACCCGGGTTTCAACACTGCCACCACCACTGACAATGCAGCCAGCACCAGTTGGGCTTGTACAAATTCATCCATGTCATGCAAACCAGTTACTGTTGTGTGTAGAGTGGTGCTTGTGTGGTGGTTGTCGTGTCGTGGTGGTTGTGTAGTGTTGATGCAGTGTTGGTATGCAGCTGTCTTCGTCGTACAGAAATTTGATTGCAATGCACCCAATGTACAACTCCTCCCCATCACCATGCATCCCCCATCGTATGCCCAACAACGCCATCCCCACGTTGCCCCCCACCCCACACCCCACATACCATCTGGTGCGCCATCGCACACCACCAAATCAGCCTTGTGGCCATCGAAATGACCAATGACCTCTGCTGCGGTGGCGCCACTGGTGATGTCACCTTGCACCAGTGTGACACCCTCAATGGGGGCCATGGGTTGTAGGTCAACAGCAACAATGGTGGGCAATGGTGTGTCAACACCCTTGCGCAGTGCTGGGAGATACAGACGGCGGGAGAGTACTTGGCTCCAACTGCCAGGCGCAGCACAGAGATCCACGGCGTTGTGTACACCTGCGGCGGTAGTGGTGATGATGATGATGACGATGACCAGGGGGGCGATGATGATGATCAAGGTTTGACTGCAGTACGCCGCCTCACTACCTTGAAGGATGTGATAGGCATCATCTATTTGCATCAGCTTGTAGGCGCTGCGTGCCCTCCATCCCTCTTCTTTGGCTTTGCGATAGTAAATGTCACGTTTGTCCTTGGATGCACGGCCCATGGTGTGCTGAGAGCAGCGTGTTTGGGCTTTTTTATGGCGTGTGAAGAGCTACACGGCACTTGCAGATTGGTTGTGATGTACAAGGTGAACAATGGTGATGAACAAAAGCAATGTTTGACTGCCCATAGGTTGTGGGCTTGTGGAGTTGTTTTGGTTTCATTTGTTGTCATGGAAACATTACTGGGTTTGTTCAATCCTACTGGGCAGTATTCAGCTTGTAGATCACGCAACCAACTTGTGACGACCTCCCTACACTGAAATCCAGCACCAATCAGCACAATCAACTTGCCTAGTATCAACATAGCACCTGCCTACTTGCTTGCACATTACCACCAGCACATCACCAACACGTATCCTGAAATGGCAGCACCACGGGTGGAACTGAAAACAACCATGGGCACATTTGTTCTCGAGCTGTATGTGCACCATGCCCCCAAGACGTGTAGGAACTTTCTTGGCCTCACAGAAAAGGGCTATTACGATGGAACAATATTTCATCGAGTGATCAGGTGATCATATTATGTTTTGAGGTGACACGCAGCATGCACAGCACACAATCAACACAATCAACACAATCATCAACACACCCCACAGCAATTTTATGATTCAAGGTGGTGATCCAACAGGCACTGGTCGTGGTGGGGAATCCATTTATGGTGGCAAGTTTGCAGATGAGATCCACCCAGGGCTCAAGCACACAGGGGCGGGGATCCTTGCCATGGCAAACAGCGGACCCAACACCAACGGTAGCCAGGTGTGCGAAGAGTGTTTTGTGTGGTTGTGTTCTACATTTGATTGTGTGGTCAACAATGTGGTTGGTTCACCCACGTCTCCTTATTTTCACGCCCCCTCTTTACTTTCACGCCCACTTCAAACACGTCCCCTCCGCTGCACATCCCCTTCACAGTTTTATATTACGCTCGCCCCCACGCCACACTTGGACGGCAAGCATGCCATCTTTGGGCGTGTCTCCAGTGGCATGGACGTCATCAAGCGACTGGGGAGCGTACACACAAACAAATCAGATAGACCAACAGTAGACGTGAAGATACTCAAAACCACCGTATTGTAACAAAGCAGTAATGTGCATGTAGTTGTGCGTGTAGTGTGATGTTACAACAATGTGTCGAATACTGTGGTAATGGAATTGTTATTTCTGTACAGTGGCTACAAAACCCTCTGGAGCAACAGCAGCAATGAAATAAAAGATCAAAAACACCCCAAAGCTAACTCTGCTTGCGTCGAGCAAACAAGCCCATCAACCCCCCTCCGCCTGACGTAGAGGGCCCCCCCTCATTGGGCGGGCCCTGCTCCGCTGCCTCCCCTCCATTCCTGGCCCCGGCATCACGTCCATGATCACGTCCAGAAGGTCCTTGGTTGGGGATTTCTTGTAATGGATGCCACCTACGACTCCCCAGGCTCTCCTCATCCCAAGGAGATGCAGTGCCATCAGCCCACCTGCGGCTGTTGTTTTTTGAGTCGCTCTTGTGCAGGCTCCCCTCCCATTTCTTCGACCCGTTTTTCGAGTCGTTTTTCTGCAAGGGGCCCTCCCATTTTTTCGAGCCATTTCTTGAGGATGCACTTTTTCGTAAGACGGGGTTGGTGAATCGCCGACTGCCATTGGTAGAGGAGCAGTCGTCCCCTGAGGGAAGTAGCTGATGATCCTATGATGATGAGGGGGGGGGGAAATTGTGATGGTGATGGTGGTGGTGGCAGGAGTGTGGTTGTTGTGATCTCAGATGCTGTATGCGTAGGTATACGCGGGCTGTACAGGCATATACTGTGTGTTGAATACACATGCATTGGTGTACATTGTTGGGTGTCATGCCTCATGCACAATACATGTACTATGCACCCCCCTCCCCACCCTCAAGCACTCCCCACACACCAAATCAAACACAATCCTCCCCCCCTTACACATACCAAATCAAACACCAACCCCACATTTTCCTCAGCAGTGGCCGATGCAGTCAACGACACCTGACTGCGGCGACTGTCATTTCTCTCCAGTGCCCTCCCTGACCCCTCCAGTGACCTCCCTGATGCTCGACTGCCTGACAGGGGCTGCAGTGGCATGGTCGACACAGTACGGGGGGGAAACTTGTCTGCTGCACGGTGTGTGTGTTTCTGTCTGTGGCGTTTCACAGCATGTAGGAGGGTGTTCCAGCCCCGTGTGCATAGCTTGATAAAGAAAGCAAAGGGGATGCAACCGATGCCTATTGCAATAGCAACAAGCCATTGTTGCCAGGTTTGTTGATCGATCTTGAATACACCTGGGATTGCTTGTACAATGAGAACCTGTGTGTGGGGGGTGGGTGGGGGGTGTTGTGTGTGAGGGGGTGTATGAGGGAGGTGTTGCGTGCATGTGTAAAGAGAGGGTGGGTTATGGGTAGGGGAGGTGTTGTGTAGTATGTGTGTGATCCAGGCAATACAAAAAACCAGCACTGGAGTGCAACATAACAATACAAAGAGAAGAACGCCACCACCACCACCTCCACAGTACATCATCAACTAAGCATACCTGAGCACCACACATGATGAAAAACATAATCCAAAACAATGTTGACTTGGTAATGTTTTCAAACACATTGAGTTCATCGTTGATCTTGCGAGAATTTAACATGTTGAATATCTGTGTGTGTGCGTATTGTGTATGTGTGTGTGTGTGTGTATGTGTGTATGTATGGAACATGTTGAATATCTGTGTGCATGTATGTGGACACGTAAAGGTGTTGTAGAGTGTGTACACTACAGCATATGTGCACTACAACCCCCTCAACACTATACCAACCATGCCAACCCCCATATCCTCAATACAATGCCAACCCCCATATCCTCACCCCTTTTTCCTTCTAGAATGCACACCGCCACACAACCAATGCACACCACACCCAAATGCACACCACACACCTGACACCATATAAACGCATTAAACACCACTGAATTTGTGTGTTTCTGTGCCTCCTCTTTTGCTTTGGTGTATGCATTGTCACTGTTGTCATACCAGGTGTAGAGCTGGTCATATCGACTACCCTCACCCTCTGGTTCAGTGATGCTGCAGGTGTTGTCTGATTGCCATGTGCATATTGGTACCTCACCTGAGAGACGTGTGTGTGTGTGTAATGATGTGTGTGTGTGTGTGTAATGATTTGTGTGTGTGTAATGATTTGTGTGTGTGTATATAATGATTCTTTTTTTGTGTGTATTTGTGCTGTGAATTGTGACGTGTGTGTACATGAAAGAGACAAGGGTAGCCTGAGGATGTATCCATGGTAGTCAACACGTATATATGTGCACACCCACCCTCGCTCCACTCCCCACCTACCCCAACCCCATACCTGGCAAGTACACCCCCCCCTGTGTCTGCAAACAGTCCACATTCACTGTGCAACACAACCCCACAGGGTTCCCTGATAGGGAAGGATCTGCATAATAGGGACACTCACTGGGCAACTCGTAAAACTCCATATGACGAGGCAGCCCATAGAAAATCAACAGTACCCAAAATATTTGATAGGCGGCTTGTGTGGTGATGTGTTTGAGGATGCACCAGTTGATGAGGTGTTCTTTTCGGCCGTATGGTGCGGCGTCGAGCAGGCGTTTGTGTGGGCGTTCTGTGGCGAGGGCAAGGGCTCCCATGCTGTCCATGATGAGGTTGACCTGTGTGATATTGTTGGTGTGTGATGTTGTTGGTGTGTGCGTGTGATTTTGTGTGTCTGGGTGTTTGTGAGAGGGCATGTTGTGGATGCACAAGTACAAGGTGGTTTGCATGACATGCACATGTGGAGGATACCCATAGCAATTGCATCACCTACATAACGCACCCCAACCCACCACATACCCACAGCAATTGCAGAACATTCAGTGGTGTGGCACCATCAGTCACTGCAGCTACAAATGCAACCACCAATGCCACCATGTTGACAGTGAGCTGAAATTGTAAAAACTTGCGAATGCTTGCAAATGTATTGCGCCCCCACAACACAGCGGACACTATGGATTTGAAGTTGTCATCGAGTATGACTATGTCTGCTGCTTCCTTTGCTACTTCAGTGCCTGTTGTTAGGGTATGTTGGGGTGTGTGCAGGTTTGTGTGTGTGTATGTGTGTGTTTTATGAATGTGTGGGTTGGTGCACAAGAAAAATGAGCAATGACCAAATGTACTGTGCTGCATATCACCACCCACCCTCCACCACACCCACCACCACACCTGCAATACCCATAGCCAACCCCACGTCAGCCTCCTTGAGGGCAGGTGCATCATTGGTGCCATCCCCAGTCACACCCACCACCTCCCCCTGACTCTTCAATAGGCTCACCAGCATATGCTTATCCTGGGGGGTCGAGCGTGCCAGCACCTGGAGCTTGGGTAACAACGCAACACGCTCCTCGTCTGACATGGAGCGAAAGGTGGGGCCTTCCAATGCAATGCCCCCATGGGTGAGGATGTTGCATTCACGGGCGATGTGTTGGGCAGTGTGTAGGTTATCGCCTGTGACCATGCGGACGGTGATGCCTGCCTTTTCACATGCATGAACTGCATCTGGCACCTCTGGTCGTAATGGGTCCTGTAATATGTGATATGATGTGGTGTGTGATGTGATATGATGAAAACATGATGTGATGAGTACAATATATGTGATAGGTAGATGTGTGTGATGGTGGGGATGGTGTGTGATGGTTATGATCAACAACGGGTGAATGGGGTTGCACACATTTGCATGTGTACAATATGTGTGTAGAATGATTGAGAACGACAGACATCCCCCTCCCTACCTTACCCCCCCCCCCCCCAACTACTGCAACCCACCTTGATGCCCACCACACACAACAACGTCATGTCTTCTTCAGGCGCCATGGTCAATCCCTCGGGGACATGGTCAAAGTCTCGGAGAGCCAATGCAAGAGTTCTCAACCCACAAGACGCCATGGTGGTGATAGAGTGTTTTATGCGACGGCGGATGTCCTCATCAAGGGGGGTGGTGTTGCCCTCTGTGTTGATCCAATGTGTACAGCGATCAAGCACAATTTCACTCGCACCCTATGCATAAATGTGTGTGAGGAGTGTATGAGTACATATGTGCGGTGTCAATATTGTGGTGTCAATATTAAATACTCAACATTCCATGGTCAAACGATGGTCAACATACACCTCCAATATACACCCATTCCCTCCCAAAAAGCACACAAACCCTCTCCCACACACCTTGTTGTATAGCCGTGCCCCCTTGCCAACACACAGCAACACAGACGCCATTTTTCTCTCAGACGAAAACCCATACATCTTGATCACGGCATGCTCATGTTGTTCTCGCACGTTTGCATACTCCACACCCCATCCACGGAGCATCATGAGCAGTGAGCATTCTGTTCTATTCCCCACAAAGGTGGTTGGCTGATCAGGGGTGTCCACGAGGAAGGCTTTGCTGTTGACTGCACAGTTGATTTGAATAGCAGTGGATAATGATGGTGGCAACTGTGTTTGTGATGTGTGTGTGTGATGTGTGGTTGATGTGTTTGTGATGTGTGTGTGATGTGTGTACAATAGTACAAATCAAAAGCATGTACCACACACAACTCGCCTGATGCCCCCATCCCACCCTCATCCCTCATCCCCTTCATCCCCCCCCCCCAAACAAAACGCACCTCATCCATGCCCGGCAGCTCAAGCCACCTCTTCCCAGTAAACCACCCCTCTGTCACAGTCATCCTGTTCTCAGTCAGCGTGCCAGTCTTATCGGAACATATAGCGGTAGCCCCCCCCATTGTCTCACATGCCGCCAGGTGTCGGACAAAGTTGCTGTCCTTCATCATTTGCTTCATGCTGTATGCTAGACTGATGGTTACGGCAAGTGGGAGACCCTCTGGTACTGCTACAACCACAATGGTGACCTGATTTTTGGGGGGAAAGGCATGGTATTGGAAGAGTGTAGGACGGGGAGGGGGGATGATATTGGAGGAGTGTGGTGGGAAGATACACACACACACACACACCACATTCTCGCATACACACAATCACACACACACACACGCACGCACACACAAAAATACACAATCATACACAGACCACACAATCACACATACCGCAAAAGTAAAGTAGGAAAGGGGTCCCTCTGCAAACTTGTTCAAGGGAAACCCCCCCTCTACAATAATCCACCTGAGCATGCATATGGGTGTGCATGTGCGTGTGCATGTGGGTGCGCGTGTGTATATGTGTGTACAAATAAACAGATCATATCCTATGCATGAAAGACACACCTCAAACACATGCACTATTCCCACCCACACATACACCCACCCACCCACACCCATACACACAAATCCCTCCCCCCCCCCAAAATATACACTCACCTGATAAGCAGTGCAAGGAAGCACACAACAGCAGTCACCAAACCAATCACAGCTATCACCTTTGCCAATGCCCACAGTCTATCTTGCAGTGGAGTGTTCTCAGGTTCTTTGACTACTAATGCAAGAGTTCTCCCCCATTCACTATCAGGGCCTACTGCGAGTACCAACACCTTGCCGCTGCCTTCTGTAACACTCGTGCCACTGTACGTGTGTATGGGGGTGGGGGTGGGTGGGTGTTGTGGGTGAGTGAGGGTGTTTGTGATTGCAGGTGCATGTGTGTGGGAATGGACAAGGTGTGACCAGGAATGGTTTTGGTTGTGCTTGATTCTCTGTCACACGCATACCCATGCAACCACCGCACCCAATCCCACACCCAATCCCACACCCAAAAGCCACCCCCCATCCAATAACACATCCATACCTGCGGCACCATGGTTCCCCCTCATGTTTCTTCATAGGATCACTCTCCCCCGTTAAACTACTCTCATCAATCACCAAATCATACCCATGCACATACACGCCATCCGCAACAACCTTATCCCCCGCTTCTAGCAGCAACACATCCCCCACGAGGACGTGTGTGTTGGGAATCACCTGCTCGTGTCCATCTCGAATCACCTTGATGTCGATTGCGTTGTTTTGTTTGTTGAGTTTTGCAAATTGACGGTTCTTGTGCCAATCTTGAACTGCACTGACCTGTATATGTTTTTGCGTGTGTGTATGGGGGGGATACAAGGTGGGGGGGGGATACAATTCATGTGTGTGTTGGGGGTGAAATGGGACAAACTGGGAGCAATGGGATACTTCCCTCAACACTTCCCTCGATACTTCCCTCGATGTACAATTGTGCATGTGTGTATGTGTGTGGTGTGGCGTGGTGGGGGGCAATACAGTTCATGTGTGCATTTGTGTGTGTGTATGTGTGTATGCATGTGTATATGTGCCTCTGTATTCCATGAAAGAACACCAACAACAGCATTCCATGAAAGAACACCAACAACAGCATACCAATGTCACGATGAGCACAGCCACCCATATAGCAATGCCCTCAGTCCACGCCTTTTCCTCACGCTCCTCTGGAACAGCAACACCAATGATTGTGGATATTGTAGCTGCAGCAATCAACAGAAGAACAATGGGATCCCCTGTAATAGCCTGTGTTTGTTGTTGAGGTGCGTGCATTGGAAGGTATTCACATGGGATGGCGCTACGACTGATGCTGCGCAATCCTACAACATTTGCACACAAACCACACATGCACACCTTCAAATACACACCCCACTCCCAAAAATACACACACACACACACACCTGCCACCACAGATACAAAAAGCCCTTGGGGGGAATCTCTTGGTAGCGATTGGCGCCAAACACGGCTTCACGGTGTTCGAGGTCTGTGGTGCTAATGCCATGCGCTGGATCTGTGCGCAGCAGGGTGGCAAGCTGGGCAGCGCCACCAATGCCCTGAAGCCAGGTTGTGTCTTTTTCCTGTGGTGGTAGTTGGGGACGGAAGCTGATGTTTCTTACCCAAGATGTGTTGTGGCGTGGGGACCTTTCAGCATTGATCTTCACACGTACCTCATTGTGGGTTACCAACTCATCCTTGCTGATGCCCCAGTCCGTTGCTGGTTGCTCTTGCAACGCAGACGATACATCCCCCATGCTCAACAAGCTGCTGATGAGCTTGCTGTGCTTAGATGTGTACTAGCTACCAACTATGTGTTTCGAGTAGTGTTTCGAGCTGTGTTTTGGTGAAGCCCACGTGCTGCAATTGATCCGTTGATGCTACTATAGCAGTAGTTTACAAAGCTCCTGAATACACAAACGATTTCAAACCGTCAAGAATAATCACACGGCAGCTTGAAAAAGGCCGCAAACAGCGTAAAAAATAATCATACATTCCTAAAAACACACACACATTCTTTTCACAACGCGTACACGGCTTTGGAGGGCACAGACACAAGCACCTGTCGTGCTATACCACCTTGCTGCTGTCGCATCCACAACACTGCCTTTTCTGCCTTGCCCAAGTACAGCTGCTTCATGAGTGGCTCCACGTCGCACACTGCCAACACCTGCACATGTCGTGGGCTCCTGCCAGGTGGATGGCATCCAGTGATATACCCCACCACCGGGCTGTCCTCCTGTTGCCCCTCATGCAAGCTGCTGGCCTCCTTGGCGACTCCACGCCCAATGAGACGCACCCACACAGGCACCAGCGTTGTCTGTGGTGTGTGTTGCTCTGGCGGTGCATCGGATGGCACAGGCTGCCATACAAGGCGCGACCCTGTTATCCTACACAACCGACGTAATGCCTGAGGGACAAAGGGAATATACATGGTGGCAAATATACACACACAACAGCAGCTGTCTCTGGTGGGGTCATACCTTGCTGCTCTTGCGCACCCATGGCGGTGTTGCATCCATGGGTGTAAACACATCCACCTGCCGCACCACCTCACACCCACGTGGCAGTTGCAGGGTGCTTTTCTGCACAGCCTCTTGCATGTCCTCTTGCATGGCTTGCACCTCTGGCACATGTAGGCCACCATCCACAGCAGCACCATGCTGGTTTCCATGTCCCATCATCGCATGATTGTCCCGTAGTACTTGTGTACCCTTGCCCCCCATAAAAACACGTGGTTTTCCCAGCATGCCCCACGCCGGAGGGTACCGCCCATTTACCCCGGGGGGCACCTTGCCAGGTGGTCTCCGTGCCTCCCATGCCACAGCGGCATCATGTGCATGCAGTGCTGTTGCGAGGTACGCAGGTGTTTCTACATAATCAAAGGGCACGACCGCACATGCATGTTGTGTTGCAAGCCATCGCCATTCTTGCAGTCCTGCCACGTGCACACCTGTAGTACGAGAGGGGCATGGGGGATGGGATGGGGATGGGATTGGGACACGGCAACCAATAGGGTATACACATGTTGGGTTGGATGAGCACACCATCGTTGCATCTCCTCTACATCTGCTGCACATATATCGTACACAACCACTATACCCACACAACATACCCTGTATACGACACACATACCATACACACATGTATCATACATCTCACACAACACACACACACACACCACAACACACCACAACACACCACAACACACACCTGCAGTCAGCAGTGTCTGCCATGCAACCATTGTCCATGCACGTGGTAGTATCATGACACCCCCTTGTTGATGCTCATGAGGTAACAGCACAGTGGGACACCATATCGCTGATGCGGGTGGTGATGGTGGTGGTGTTGATACTGGTGGTATTGATGAATTGGTGGTCATGGATGGTGCGATCTGCGGTAATAACAGTGCCTGTGTGTGTATGTGATGATGGGTACACACAAACTCAACACCCTATACAGCCCCCTATACAACCTGGGTGCATACTTGGGTGATGATGGGTACACACTGGGTTCACACAACACGTGCAATACACACACATACCAACCCCATCAGCCACCTACCCATGACCCACACATCATACCCTGTGCCGAGCTGCTGCACGCATGCTCGCAACAACATAAGGAGCAAGGGGCTCCAGGGTAGGGCCCTCTGGGCCCTCTGCCAGTGAAGCTGCCGCACCTGTTGTGGGGGCCTCTATCACCCCACCCTCCTGCACCACCCCACCATCCACTACAACTCCACCATCCGCTGTTGCCCCAGGTACGCGGGGGTCACGCACCCACATTGCAATGCCAGTGCACAGCATGTCCTCCCATGCATGGGGGTCCCACCTATACACAACAGGGGCCCCTGCGCCTTGAGGTACGAGTGGTTGCGTCGGTGGATCATCATCGCGGTATGCCCCATGATGAGGGGGGCCCTCACTGGTCCCCACTCGTGCGCCATCATGATGCACCACCACGCCAACCCCACTCCTCCCCCCGCCGGGGGCAGGGCCCCCCCGCACGGGTCCCCCCTGCACACCAGCGCACCAGGCATGCACCATGCATGACCAGGACGGCCCCTGCAATTGTATGCGCGAGAGGGTTCCTGTCCAGTCGTGAAGGATGAGGTGGCATGCATGGGCGCGTGTGGATAGTGCTGGGTGGGCTGTGGCGAGCATGGAGGGGTGTACCCAGATAAGCAGGGTGAGGTGTCCATGCTGGGGGAGGGGGTGGGATTGGGGTGGGCAACCTGTCGATGCACCCCTGCAACAACAACAACAACAACAACAACAACACCCTTACCTTTCCCTGCTGCTGGTGGAGTGCTGTGAGCATCACAGGCCCCAGGGCCCCCTCTTCCTTGGTTTGCAACATCACATGCATCTCACTCACTTGTGTGTGTGTTGGGATGTATTGCGCATCATTATCGTCATTGCCTTTCAAAACCACATTGTCTCTGTCAGGTCTGCCTCCTGCAGGACCAACACCTGCTGTGTCACCAACACTGTTGCTGTTATTGGTGGCGGTATTGGGACTGTTGTTATTGGTGGTGTTGGGAATGTTGCTGTCGTTTGTATTGGCACTGCTGTCAGTACCATCATCATTGGTATTGACATTGGCATTGGTGTTGTTGTTATCACTGGTATTGGGAGCACCATCAACATCCATGGGTTGTACACCATGTTGAGTACATGGTGTAGGATGAGCAGGCACACATGGTGTTTCCTTTGCTGCTGTTTTTGGTGCTGTTTTCTTTGGTGATTGTACTGTACAGGCATGTGCATATGCAGCCAACCAACCCTGCAGTCGTTGGTGATCTTGCACAGAGCTGTGTACATGGTATGTGTTGGTGTGTGGGGTGTATATGTGGGGTGTATGCTCTATAAACCATCAATGGGCATGGTTTGTATACAAGATCTTCACAATATACACAGACAATATACAACAACACATATACAACACGCACCACAATGGTTGAAACATTGTCAAAATTGTACGATGTCGCCCCTGCACACACAAGGGGTGCCAATAGGATGCATCATGCATAATCACACCCTTGGATGCCTTGTGGAGAAACGCACGTGCCCCTTTGCCCTTGCCCACAAGACCCTTGGGAAGCACAACACCCCACCTGTGATGATGGTGATGAGGATGGTAATGATGTCGATGATGGTGTTGGTGATGGAGATGGCAACGGGGATGATGTGGATGGGGACGGGGATGATGTGGATGGGGACGAGAATGCTGGAAATTCCACATCCTTCCAGTCTATACAAGACACAAACAAGTGCACAACATCACCTGGCGTGCATGGTGAAACGCTTGGCATGCCACACATGTGTTGCAAGACGCAAGGGCGGTGATGCTGGTGCACCTAGAAGATCATCCTTGCTGCTGGCCTTGGCATACATGTTGAATGCGTGCTGCAGCCGTCCACGTCGTCGGCGCATGGCACGGTTGATGGGGATGGTGGGGTCCTGATGGATGATGTGGATAATGGCATGGTTGGCACGCTTGTAAACATTGTGACCACCCAACAACACACCTTGGCACGTTGTGCATTGGGACGATACTTGTGGCGTCGTCTCAAATGACTTGTTGCACGCCTGATGTGTACAACATACGCTGTGCTGTACAAGTGCACACCATCAATTCCCTCCCTGAGAGCCCATACCGTCTCAAATGACGTGGTTGTGCACCAGCACCCCAATGCTGTCCACCAGCTTGTTCATTGGCAGCAGCAAGGGCTTCTACCTGTGTGTACATACAAGGCGTTCTTCGTGGTCATAGATTGACCGACACATCGCCCACGTCCACCCCACCTCTGGCTGCCTTGCATTCAAAAACTGTTGCAGATCTAATACTCTAGGCAATGCCCCACTGCTCATGACAACTATATGCAAACGACGTTTTGCAAAATGTTATAAAATATTGTTGCAAAATGTAAAATACATTTCCCAAATACCTCTCCAAATACCGTGTTCACATCATCATCACCATCATCATCTTGTGTGCAACATCGTGTACACAATAACAACAGACATCAGCGACCAAACACACACACACACACTCAAAAAACCATATCCCCAATTTCAACCAAATGGTGCGTCCTGCAGCCCTGTGCCGTGCATCAGCATCCAACAACAGCTCTCAAGGAAGATCACAAGGTGGGCGAGGAGGACGACGAAAGGCTCGTTTGCCAGGCTTGTTTGAGGTGGTCTCGGTCGCCCCACCAAAGCACAACTCTCTCGGTGTTCATGAACTCCCCCCAAACACACACAACGGAGACCTCATCCACGTGCAAGGGGAAGATTACGTAGTCTCAAGCGTTGTTTTGAGGTACAAACTTGTTGGGGGGCGGTACCAGCGCGATCACAACCGACTCGAGGTGCAGCAGATGGGACGTTTTTTCACACTGCAATACTTGGAGCAGCAGTTTCACACCTCTCATGGGGGGGATGGCAAGGGAGGAGATGGCAAGGGAGGGGAGGACCGTCTGCATTGATGTGGTTTTGATGTGACGTTGATGTGGCGTTGATGGTCGACATTGTGTGGAGCAATGAAAACAAACTATCTTGGCGTGCCTTGTGTGCTGTGAGTGTGTGCTGTGTGTTGTGCTGTGTGTGTGTGTGTGTGTGTGTTTCTTATGCGATTGCGTGTGTCACCAACGTGCGCTCCTTGTTTTCCTCTTTTTAATGATGTCACCACCCACTTTTTATTGATGTATGATATGATATGCTGCGCTTGGCAGACACATGATTAGCATTGCCTTGCAAAACCCGAGGCATTTCAACACCTGGGCATGATTTTGTGCAACACTCAAATTCTCTCCCGATGCTGGAAGAATGTCTACTGGGTTACATGTAGGTTACATGTACACTACGATTTGTACACATATGGGTGAAAGTAGTAGCACCGTGTGTTGCATATATGTCCTCTGCACCATGCCAGCACATCATTTGGTGGTATCATGTTGTTACAAATACAAAATGCTCATCCACCCGCCACATATTTCTCCACCTGTCCCCCTTCCCAGCGCATCTCACCCCCTCCTAGTGCATCCATCCCCTACTTGCTGACCCATGGTAGTTTAAATGTCTTGCTCAACTGCTGTACAATCCAGTTGGACTCATCATGATCATCTGCATTTGCACGCGCCGCACCTGTGTGTTTTTGTGGGTTGGTTAAGAGAAAATTGTGTATGCAGGGTGCAAGAGGGGGAGAATGTGGTGTATGTATGTGTGTGCGTGTGTGTGTGTGTGTACAAGTATGTGTGTGTGTGGTATACATGTATGTGAAGGGCATATGTGTATGGCTAGAGTAAAAACATAATACAATAATGATAACAGGAGCGCAAAGGGTTTTGTATGTAGCTAGTAAGGGTATACGTATGACAAAACATACTCCATCATTGCGTACCGAGATCAACTGCTTTGCTTGTTTGTGTGTATCCAGCACCACCACGCCCACCAGCGCCTGTTGCATCATCGAGACCACCCTCACCCTTGGGCCCTGTGTATGTATATAATGATTGGTGTATATTGCATGCATCTGGTGTGTACAATGTATTTATCATGTGTGTATATTGGGTATATGTGGAGGCTATGCACATGCCAACGGAAGCAATGCACAATTGCATACACATGCACTTACAACCAAAAACCCTCGCACATCATGGTACCAATCACACATGATCATCATCCCCATCACCCTCGCACCTCCTTGAATGCATGCAGCTCCCATATGCCCATCTCGCCATTCATACAGCACCATGCCAACCGGCTTTTCCAAATACTCTTGCACATTGCTCATAAAGCGTTGCATGTCATCCCGATTATTGAAGCGCCCCATGGCCACATTGCTCTCATACCGCTCCCAAAAGTGAAACACGTTGCTGTCCCACCGGTCATTGCTGCATTCAAAGGCCAACAGCCCAGATTGACTCAGGCGATCTGCGCGACATGGCTGCACACTGTTGAGAAGCTCCTGACACAGACGCTGCACCTTGTCAATGTGTTGGGGGTGTGCCACAAGAGTTTTGACACACACCACATTTTTCTCAGAGGTCTTTTTAATAGCCATGCTGCGAATCTCTATTCTGCTGCGATAACCATGACGAGGCGTGAATGGGCGGCGGTGTTGGGGTTTGATCGTCCCCAACATGTGGGTGTGCCGGCATTGGTGTCGGAGGAGCGACGTATGCCCCACAGCGTTGTGCATCATGATGGCGTTGTGCATCATCATGGCGGTGTGTGGCAGTGGTTGTTCAAACAATGGGGTTTTGTTTGTGGCGCCAAAAACAACGAAAAGTGCTGCAAAAAAAGATCAGATGAGCATCATCACTGGGCATTGTGATGTGTAGGCAACTCCAATCGCTGTGCAGTCTGTCTCAACTTGACCGCCATCGGAGTGGGGAGCTTGTTGAGCACCCCCCTCGGAAACAAACTCGCCAGCATGGCCGCCGCCACCTGCATCCCTTCTGGTCCATGTGCAATCATCGACACCCCCGACAAGATGAGCGACCAACTCAACAAACGCACAACCTTGCCCCGTGCTGTTGCAGGCATGGATTCACCCAAACCCACCACCCCCACCGCCACACCAGACACCATTGCCGTCACTGCTGCACACGTGCACACAAGCACCGTGTTGCCATCTTTAAATCCCCGGTTTTGCAGCACGAGGCCCCCTGATGTGAGCAGCACCGACATGGCCATGCCCACTGGAAACCACAACCACGTTGTTGTCGCCAAGAGCATGCCTGCAAGAGGACGGGGGTTGTTATATAAAGGTGGGGGATGATGATGCTCAACATCAGCCCATCCCACATCCAATAGCGCTTCCACATACCGACTTTGCATGCAGCAGCAGACAGGCCAAAACACACCCCTGCTTGCAAGCCACATGACATGGCTGCTGTGCGCTTGAGCGCTTGCACATCTGTCCCCGGTGTGCCCCCCCCACCCCCCGTGTTGCCATCTATGTGTTTCGCATGAAGCATTGCTGCTCCTGCCATACCCATACCCATCAATACAAACACAAGCACCACCCTCCACAATTGCATGCCGTGCTCTGTGTATGGTGTATGGTACATTATGGTGTTGGTGATAGGGATGGTGATGTACGCAGATATGCACCACCCTTGTCCTGTACACCCATGATATGTACACCCCTTTTCTCCTGCATACCATTGCTCGTGCTCTCATCAGTGCCCAACCCTAATGTTCCTGCACCAGCCAATGCCACTGCTGCCCACTCCCATGATGCCAATCGCTCCTGAGCGTGTGATGATGGGATGATGAAGGTGGTGGGGTGTGTATGTGCTAAATGAATGCCAGTGACTGTGTTGTATGCATGTACTACAACACACACACACACACACACACAAATACATACAAACAATCCACATACACCCACCTTGAGGTAGAAATGTGAAAATACAGCAAGTGACACCAATCCCATTCCAGATACTGGCTGCACAATGGATACCTGATGATGTGTGGAATGATATATAATGGTGTACTTGAGTCAACAACACATGCGTACCCCACATCATCATAAAACTATTCCCAAGTGCTTGCCCCATCGCTGCTGCTGCAACATCCATTTAGCAATAAAATATCCATGCAAGACAACATACCGGTGCCAATGCGTATGCACCCAGCATCAACACGCCCCCCAACAAGTCCGCAACGATGCCCACAAGCCATTCTGTGCAATGTACATATGACCATACTACTTTGCTTTCAAAGCTGAATTTGGGCAAGCCCTTGGTGCCATGTTTCTGAAGGGCTTTGCCAATGCTGTTTCCAGTGCTGGCAAGCAGCGTGATGCATATGGCCAGCCACAATGCCATCTTGGATGTATAGGTCGTGCGCTAGCCCATGGTATTGTGTGTCTGCTCTACTATTGCATGTTGTTGTGTTGGGGTGGTTGGATGGATATGTTGTGTATTTTGTTGATGTATGCACAAGGTCCTGTGCAGTATTTCCAAACAAACGTGGTGGTTGGATTTGGGGACAGGACGATGATGCAGTCGTTGGTGCGATCGTGGACGTGTGCGCTGCGATCAATGTGTATTTTCGATCAACGCATACATCATTTTTGTTTTTGTGCACGTTGAAACATAAGTTTTAGCCTCGAACACAACGACCAGTGCACCTCCCACATAGCAGCGTACCACAGCCGCTATTCACCCTAGTCGATTGATTTCATTCACCACAGTACACCAGGGATGCACTCAGTATCCATCACCCCATTGGGCACGACCAAATACCAACACTGTTGTCGTGCATCAGCAAGGCATTATACACCCCATGCCCGACGACACTGCAGCCCACTGCGATGCACAGCCCAACAGACCTCCAGCACGCTCCCACCCACTGCAGATGTTGCTGTCCTAGGGGCAGGTGAATGGTGTGGTTGGTGCTGCGTATGGTGCACGCGCAAGCACCAGCAGACCACAGGCCACCCCTCCATGTGTATTACAGGTATCATTGGACTGTGGACAGCACACACACTATTACAAAGAGACAACACCATACGTGTGGCGCTCATAGACAAGGGGGCTGGCTTGTGTGAGGGTGCCACAGGTGTGCACATGATGGATGTAATTGCGCAGATGATGTGGGCACCAACATGCAGACACAAATACTCCCCACACCGTGAGTGCGCTCACACAGTGTTTCTCGTTTCACCATTGGTCACCATGTGCACACCACACATGCAACACACAGGTGCAGGGCAGGGGTACTGCTGGTTGTCTCTTCGCACCGTAGGGACACCCACATGGGACGCGTGTGTGGAGAGCAAGCGCATGTGGGAAGCATTTTGTGAGAGGGGTGTGGGGAGTAGCGTTGTGCAGCCCACTGCGGGGGAGGCTTGTGAATGGATGGTATGGGGAGGGTGCTTGTTATGGTGGTGTTTGATAGTGCCACACTCGTGTCATCACCTACACATTGCCATGCATGTACACACAATTTTCTATGCACACACCACGCTCTACACACACACCACACTCGACACACACCACACTATTATATTATATGTATTATATTATATGTATTATATTATATGTATTATATTATATGTATTATATTATATGTATTATATTATATGTATTATATTATATGTATTATATTATATGTATTATATTCCACACCATTATATTATATATATGCTATATTTATGTACATACATATGTATATTACATGTTACATTACTCGCAGGTCAATGGTAGCATCCTGGTCGCCCGTCTCCCTGAGGAAATCCCCTCCCTCATGCAACAAGCACAAGCACTCGCCTCTGTGGGTATAGATGCACAGTGGCTGGATGGTGGGCAGTTGGCTACACAAGAGCCCAGCTTGGCGGCTATGGCTGGGGGGTTGAGGGTGATGCATGATGCACAACTGGTGTGTGGCTGTGTGTGTGTGTGTGTGAATGTGCTGGTGTGTTGATGTGTAGAAATTGGGCGTGCATGCAAGTGTGTGAGATACAAAATGTTAATTCTTTCACGCCCACCAACATAGACACACCCTCATGCACACGCACACCCCCTACATGCACACTCACACCCCCCACATACACTACAGAATGCACGCACAGCAGCAGCAAGGCTCCTTGAGGAGTGTCATGCCCTGGGGGGCCCCCGCTTTTCTATTCATTTCAACACCCCCGTGCATGCCATCCACCCCCACACGCCCACCACACCCAACACCGTCATCCACACCCCCCACGGCACCCTGCACTGTGCATCTGCAGTGGTGGCACTGGGGGCATGGAGTGGGCCGCTCCTCGCAGGGGCCACTGGGGTGGATGCGTGGGGCCCCATGTTTTTGCCGCGCAAGGGGCACCTTGTGGAGGTGGAGCCCCCTGTTGGGTGTGGGGCCCCTGTGCATGGACTGATGGAAATGTCGTACAAGGCGGTATGTGATAGGGGGTTGGGTGTGGGGTTGGGTGGAATACGGAGGCGAGTGTGGGGTTGGGTGTGGGTTTCTGTGGATACTTTTCCATGAATGCTCCCCTCTCATTTCCAACATTTCTTCTGTTATGTACACAACATCATACACACAATACACAGGCTCGTGCAGCTGAAGCATCAACCAAGAATACTACACAAGACCCAAACAGTGAAATCACAAACAATGATCAATCTACCACATCCTCCTCTTCTTCTTTATCAACAACAACAACCGATACAACAACAACAACAGCAGAAAAAGCAGCAAAAACAGCAGCGGCTCTGTCATCAGAAATTGCTTTCACTGCGACACGTGATGCACAGGGACGTGTGTTGTTGGGGAGTTCACGTAGATTTTGTGGGTTTGATACTCAGAGTGAAGCAGCAGTAGTTGAGGTACCTAGGTGATGTGATGCAAGGTGACCCATGTGTGCAACACAACCATACACAACCATGTGCAACACAACCATGTGCAACACAACCATGTGCAACACAACCATGTGCAACACAACCATGTACAACCATGTGCAAACACAACCATACACAACCATGTGCAAACACAACCATACACACCACCACACAATCCCCACAACCCTCACCACACCATTACGCAATACCACACCATGACGCAATACCACACCATGACGCAATACCACACCATGACACCTCACCACACAACACAACACAGGCCATACTACAAAGGGGTTCTCTCTTCCTCCCATGGCTCAAGAACATTCCCCCTAGCAATGTCAGTACCAGGGTGGGTTTGCGTCCCTACTCGGCTGCAGGCAAGCCCATCATTGGACCCGTTGCTCCGGGGGTGGTGGTGGCTGCTGGGCATGAAGGGACAGGGTTGGCACTGGGGCCTGCGACCGGTCGTGTGGTGGGAGACGCAGTGCTGGCAGGTGGGGGTGGGGTGACTGGCAGCATATCATCATCATCGTGTGAGGGGTGGGCGTGTGATTTTCTGCCACCTGCGGAGCTGACAGTGCTGTTGTAATGGTGGTTCTAGGGAGATGGATATGGTATTGAAGGTCATCAGAGTTCGTTTGGTGTTGTAACAACGAGCTTGGTAAGGGGTCATTTGGGGTGTATTACCACCAGGATATTTACATCAGTAACAAACACAGCTAGCCTCGACACAGCTAATCTCTCGTCAATGGCTTTTATTTGATGTACAACAATACAAAGGCATTTGTTTCATGTACAAAAATATAAAACACAACATCATCATACAACATCACACACCTGAAATAATACACATGCAATACATCATCATTACTATACATAGACTGCTCATACAACCCAAAATGTTTGCACAGCAGCACGCATTCCTCACAGCACATCCATTGCTTCTAGTACATTCCTCATAGCAACTCCATTGCTTCCAGAGCATTCCTCAGCCCCTCCAGCTTGCCCCGCACCACTTTGCTTTCCTCTGCTTGCACCACACCCGGTCTATATGTCACTGCAGCCTCCACAGCGTGCACAGCATGATGCAGCTCGTCCTGCAGCAGGTGGAGGTGGTCTGGGTGACAGCGATGCAAGGGGTTGATGGTGCTCTTGGTGGGGTGCAGGTGCTCTGTGAGTAACCTGTGGTTCGGATGGTGTTGTGTATTTGGGTGGTTTTGTGTTTGTTTTTGTTTTTTTTGCGTGTGTGTATGTGTGTGCAAGAGGAGGCAGTGCATATATATACACACACCACCCACAATAAACCACCCACAACCACACATCCACACCACCCACCCTACACCACCCACCCTACACCACCCACCCTACAACACCCACCCTACGCCACCCACCCTACAACACCCACCCTACAACACCACCCACATACGTCATCAGCTCATCCAACCGGTCCACCAGCCGTCCCCACCACCCTGATTTCTTCCCCCGATTGCCCGGCACCATCTTTGCAGCCACCAGCCTCCCCACCACCGCGGCCTGCACTGCCGCCGCAGGCACCGCCATGCGCACGTTGTGCCCCGCCAGTACCATAAGCACACGAAAGAGGTGTGTCCATGCAGTGTCATGTAGTGCGACTCGTCCATTGGTTGCTTCCATGATGCGAATGGAGAGGATGAGTTCTTCCCATGGTGGGTTGATGGTGTGGAGGGGGCGTATGGGAGTGGGAGGTGGGGGGTCGTGGTGGGGTGTGGAGGTGGTTGCTTTGCTCTTGGTCTTGTGTTGCGCCTTGGTTGTATCGTCTGTGTGTGGTGGTCAACCGTGTGTATTGTGTATGAACACACACACACACACACACACACACACACACACACACACACACACACACACACATCCTCATACACCCTCTCAAAACACCCCCCCCCCTCTCAAGCACCTTTAGGTAGTATGGATGACAACCAATGATCAACCAGCATACGATCCACCAGCTGTGCATGCGTCACCACCTTGTGCATCGCCTGTCCATACACCCAATGCCTTATCGCCAACGTTCGAATACGCGTGGCTGCAAGCATACACAAGTCCGCATCTCTCCCAAAGGCAGCACTGAGGTGATGCTGTTGCTGCTGTTGCTGGTGGGAGTGGTTTGCGGTGTCGGTGGTGGTGGTGGTCAGGCGGGCTGCGTCGTTGTTGATGATTTCTACAAGGACGTGTGAGAGGATGCCTCTAGAACGTATTGCTTCCTTGAGCGCGTTGCTCAGGCGTCCACCAGGCCTATGAAGGGTGCGGGGTGTGTGGGGAGTGTGGAGGGTGTGAGATGTGGTGTATCTGAAAGAACGTGGGAGGTGGACATGACCAACACAAAAAACATTACAAGACAGCAATACACAACTCCCTCTCTCTCTCTCTCTCATACACACACACACACACACACACACACACACACACACACACATTACCGCCCCACCCCCATCATACTTGCACAAGGGTACACTACCAAATACAGTAGGCCACACATCCAGCATGGCACCAATGATGGTCAATGTGAACTCCCCACATATAGGAGGGGTGATGAGCATCTCTGTGAGCTTGATATATGCAGCCTATGTGTGTGTGTGTGTGGGTGGGTGGGTGTTGGTGTGATGTGGGTGAAGGGTTGGATGGGGATTTGCATGTGTGTACGCATATGTATTGCATGTGTACCATGTGTGCATGTAATGAACCACACGTATGATGCACCATGCACGTACACATGCAAGTACAGCACATCACTCTTGTCCTCTATACATAAACCAACATAACACTGCACACCAAAATCCTCACCATGCACACACACATACACACCATATCACAACACCTCCCCCCCCTCGCACCTCTCGTCCCTCCACGCGCAGCATCATCATCACCACCATCCCCAATGCGCAACACACCGACAAATACGGACCCCTCGGCTTTCCCTCACCCCCATTCCCCTCACCCACATCTGACAGGTTTGGTGATGATGCCTGGGTCGGCCTTGCTGGCTGTGCTGCCATCCACACGGCAACACGCCGACCAGCATCTACACGTGCAAGTATGGCATTGATAAGCTGTGGAGTGGCTGATGGGGTGGTTTGGGACAGGCATTGGGCGCATGCATGCATCATGGTGGCGATGCGTTGTATGGTGTTTTGTTGGTGGGTGTGTGGTGCGTATGCTCTGTGTGTAAAGGGGGGGGGGGATGCGTGGGATGGCAGGAGGGGGCTGTGGTATGTACACATGCATGCATGACATGTTGACATAGACAAGCACAAAAACAAAACATGCACACACGTACATTCCAAACCATCACCACCACCACCACCACCACCACCATCATCATCATCATTATTGGCATACCTAATAAACCTTGGACCTTGATTCTCCACACCTTTGACCACATCTTTGACCACACCTTTGACCACCACCTCACCCCCTCTTTCATCCCCTCCCTCACCCCCTCCCTCACCCCCTCCATCCACCCCCAGCTGTGCCTGATGCTCTAGGGGTGATGTGTTTCCATTGATAGGTGCATTGGTAAGTACATTCAAAGGTGCATTGGAAGGTACATCCGAAGCGTCCACACCCACTGCTGCATGTAATGTGCTGGGAGGGGTGCTCCTGGGTGTGCTGTCAGTGGTGTGTGCGGGTGGTGAGTCAGTGTCTAATTGTTGCATGTATGTGGTGAGGGTGGGGAGGTCAGGCGTGGCAATGCGATGAATGACAGTGGCTTTGAGAGACTCTTCGATACCTGAGGGTGTGGGTGGGTGGGTATATGTGTTGGGTGTGTGCGTGTTGGTATGTGTGTGTGTTGGTGTTTAATGGAAAGCATATGGGAACATGGAAAGCACAGTAACAAATACGCTGTAAACACCATGTCCAACTCCACACGATGTGCAACCCCCCTCCACATCTCCACACCCCCCACATCCACTCCCACACACACCGTGTGCTACTTGCACTGTACTCGTACGCCCCTGTAACAAGTGCTGTGCCAATGTATACCCCAGCTTCATAACTGCCCCAGCATCTTCCCCCTGCTGCTCTGGAACCTTCTCATGGACGCATGTCAGTACTCCACGCACCACCTCCAGCCCACCTGGGACCTCTTTATTAAATACTCTATTATCCTGCTGCTGTTTGTGCTGCTGCTGCTGTTTGTGCTGCTGCTGCTGTTTGTGCTGCTGCTGTTTCTTTGTGTGCTGCTGCTGATCATACATACCCTCACCCTCACCATCCTCCTCTTCATTATCCTCATCCTCCTCTTGATCATCATGGTATTCACCATCCTCCTCTTCCTCCTCTTTGCTGTTATACACCAATGGAGCATGTGGTGGGTGTAGGGTCCTGCTGCCCGGGGGGGGGTGCACGGGGGGGGGGGCTGTGTATGTGTATGTGTGTGTGTGTATGTGTGTTGATGGTTGGGAAAAATACTCAAGGATTACACACATGCAATGCACGCACATGATCACAATCATGTACGCACACAATTACAACAGCAACACATCATTTGAATACACACATCCCCACAACAACATGAGTGGTACCAACCAAACACATGCTGTGATCATCATCATACCCGGTGTGTTGGTTTTGTGACGCTTGGCCTTGTGAGGGCTTGCGGTACTGGCAGCGTGTATGCGTAATGGTGACGCCCGCTTAGTTTTATTATTATTATTATTATTATTATTATTATTATTATTATTATTGTGGTGGTGGTGTTGGTGGTGGTGGTGGTGGTTGTTTCCTACATGTGCATTACCCTCCCTGTCCCCCATGTCCCTGTCACCGGAGTTGCCCATAGCATGCACAGCATGTGGCGGGTGTGCTCCACCAGGTGCTCCAGGGTGTGCTCCACCAGGTGACTGAGAGTCAGGGAGAGTATGAGGGAGAGCAGGAGGGAGAGCAGCAGGGAGAGTAGGAGGGATAGTAGGAGGGAGGGGCTGATTGGAAGCAAGAAGAGAAAAGACGTGCTGAAGACGTGTGGTGTACTGTTGTGTTGTGTGTGCAGTGGCTGCAGCCTGTGGTGGTGTTGATATGGTGTTGCTATGGTGTATGAGCTGTTGCTATGGTGCATGAGCTGTTGCTATGGTGTATGGGTTGTTGGGATAGTGTGAGATATACACACAACTGCGCATCCACCACAATCACCACACACCACATACACCACAATCACCGCACCATACAACCACCACAACACGATCATGCATGAGCTACTCATGCAGTGTCGAACCATACCTGTGCCATGTCTGTACACACAGTGTCTAGCTGTGCTTGCATGCAGGTCAGACGATGTTCCATTGTTGACTGTGTTAATGTGTGTGATAATGCATTGCGTCATCATGTGTGATGTATTGTGTTATTATGTGTGATGTATTGTGTTATTATGTGGTTGTGAGTGCATACATGCATATATACATTCTCAAGTGTACATACGTATATACATGACAGTGCCCAAGCAAACGTGTATGACATCCCACCAACCCCACAAAACTACACCCACAAACACACCCCACACACCTGCATGGTGCGCAATGTGTTGTGCATGTCTATCATCAGCTGCTGCATGTGTGATGCATGATTTTCATGTTGTATACACCGCTCTGTTAACCCGGCACGCAATGCATCCACTTGTGTGTGCACCAAACCAGCTCCTGCTGCTGCTTCGGGTGTTGCTGCTACTATGGGATTTCCACCCTCTCCCTGCATCCTCCCACCCTCTCCCTGCATCCTCCCACCCTCCCCAACATCCATAGTCACACCACAATTGTCTCTCCCACTTGTTGAGGTTGCAACAGCAGCACCACCACCCTGTTGTTGTTGTTGTTGTTGATGGTGTCGCCTCGTGAGCTCATCCAGCTGCTGTGTGAGGCGTTGAATCTCCAAATCCTTGTCCTGTACTTCCTTTTTAGCATCATTTGCCTCCTTGCTGCATTGTATTGCATGCTGTCGCAATTGCTCCTGCATTGTGATGGTATGCGTTGGACAGTGGATTTCCATTCTGTTGACTGCAAAACATCAGCACGTACCAGCTTGTCTTTCAAATGTTTGAGTTTGATATCACTGGAGCGTTTGGGCTCCGTGGAGCTCGGGGTGTTGGTTGTTACTTGTTGTTGCATCATAACGATGGTGAAGTATTTCGTTCACATAGTACTCACGTTGTGTATGTGGTTGTGCATGTTGCTGTTGTCAAACACAGCATGGTCTGTATTTGAGGCGGTTTATGTACGCTCTCGTGTGTTTTTATTGCTGTATTGCAACTGTTGCTTAATGTTTGACCAGCACAAACCCAACAAGCACTCTATCACACAACACCATGGTTGGAGGGAAAAAAGGCAACGCAACAGTGGACAGGGTCGCGCAGCTGGCGGCTGTACTGAGAGCTGATGGTGAACCATCGACGAAAAGCAACAGCGTGCCGCAGCTGCTGGCGTGCATGGGCGAGGACAACCTCAAGGTAGTTTGTGCAGGGTGCAGGGGTTGCAGAGTAAGTTGTACTGTGCACTTGTTGGTGTGCAACATGGAGCATCACCCGACGACGACCACAGGAGAGCCAGTGCCGGGACGCCATCTCTGCTCTGCGCTGCTTCTTTGAGGCTGCATACGACAAGGGACAGCTTGTCAAGGTGTGCACATGTTGGTGTACACACATTAAAGTCCCAAATGGCAAGCAACGTTCCCGCATCAACATCAACATCATCACCATTATCGAATCGCACAACCCCCTTGTCACCAGGCACCAGCAAGCACATCAGCAGCAGAAGACCCCCTCAGCACATACAGACAGTGGTTGATGCGACAGCACACTGCATACACCACCATGCTCCTTGACATGCTCAAACACAAGCACCCATCGTCATTGCAGGTACTTGCCCACCGAATGGTGTTGGTGTGAACCTGTGCATACTCATGACTTTATCACATAGTGAATAGTACACCGAGGCCGTACATGGCCGTACCCAAACCCCATGTATTATCATGTGATTATTTATAGTGTATTTCCAGGTACCATGTATTCTACGCTCCCCACACATGCTCACCTTACCACCATACACCTACATATGTGTCCCACATACCCTCTTCCCCAACAATGGTGCTCCCTCTTCCAACAGGTTGATGCACTTGCTGCTCTCATGGAGGGCATTCGAGGTGTGGACCCTGGTCAACTCTCCACCTCATTGTTTGACCAATGCTTCACCCTCCTCATCACCAGCAGCACTGTGCATCCCCGCACACTGGCTGCGTTCTTGTCAAGCTATTGTGGGTTGAGGGATGTGCAGTATGCAGCGATGAAATGCATATCCAGCTTGTGTGCTGGGTACAGAGAACACAGAGATGGTGGGGGAAGTGTGGGTGGTGGTGTGGGTGTGGGTGGGGGTGGGGGTGTGGGGAGTGGGGAGGAGGGGGATACCAACAAGCAGGGTACCAAGCATACCAAAAACAAGAAGGGTACCAAGCAGAATGGGAATTCAGCAGGTGCAGCAGCAGCAGCAGGGCAGGGTGGGGGGGATGCAGTAGCAGGAACACAAGCAGCAACAGGAACACAAGTAGACGGCACAGTGTTGCCTGTGCACGATATAGCGCGCAATGTGTATGATGTGCTTATGCATGTGTATGAGCATGCGTTTGCTGACAGTGGTGGTGATGATGGGGAGGGACCAGGTGTTCAGTACAAGGTATGTGGTGATGTATGGGGGGTGGTTTGTGGGTGGGTGTGTATATGTTTGCACATTTTTTACACACCTACATACCCCCCCCCCACATACCCCCCCCCACATACCCACTCACACCTGCATACGCCCACCCACAACTCAGTCACACCTACTCGCTCACACCTGCACACCCACATGCTCACATACTCACACCACATCTACTCAGACATGGTCGGGTGTGGCAGAGGCAGGCATTGCAGTGGCAGCAAACAGAGGAGAACGTGCACGTGATCGGCGCAAACGGCGCAAGCTACAACAGCAACAACAAGGAGAACAACAAGGAGGAGAACAACAACAGCAGCAGTCAATGGTCAACAACAATCAGAACAACATTGTGACTGCAGCATGGGCAAACAAAAAACTGTTTCAACGGGCATACAGTGCAGCATGGTTGGATTTGTTGCGCATGCCACTGCCAGATGATGTGTATCGCAAGGTGTTGCTGCATGCGCCTGATGTGTTGCTGTTGCAATTGACCAATCCCTTGTTGTTGACTGACTTCCTCACATGGGCCATTCGTAAAGGTGTGTGTGGTGGGGATATGTAGTGTATGTGTGTGTGTGTGTGTGTGTGTGTGTGTGTGTGTGTGTGTGTGTGTGTGTGTGTAGAGAGGGTGGGGGGGTATGTGGGGTTGGGATAATGTATGTTGATGTGTTTTCACATGCATACACCTCCCCATACAAATACCACTCCCCGTATACACACCCTATACATCAACACCCACACATAGGCGGTCTGACTGGCATGCTGGCACTCAATTCCGTATTCTTACTTGTCACGCAACACGGGTTGGAATACCCCAAGTTTTATGAACAGCTGTACAGCCTGCTCACACAGGAGGCACTGAAATCCAAGCATAGGTAGGTTGTGGTGTTGGGGTGTGTGTGTGTACATGTGCTGTGTGTGTGTACATGTGCTGTGTGTGTGTACATGTGTTGTTTGTGTACATGGGCTATGTGCCAATAGTACACACTTCAGCACATACTTCCCCCACCTGTCCCACCTGTCCCACATACTTTCCCCACCTCATCCCCCTCTTCTTTCTCAGGTCACGTTTTTTCAGGCTAGCAGACGTCTTCCTATCTTCAGGTATGGTACCTGCCTACACTGCCGCCGCCTTTGCCAAGCGCATGGCGAGGAGGGCCCTATGGGCCCCCCCCGCTGGTGCATTGATTGCGATCGCCTTTATACACAACATCCTGCGTCGGCATCCCTCCTGTGCTGTGTTGCTGCACAACCCACATGTATGCTATGGTGGTGGTGGTGGTGGTGTTGGTGATGGTGGTGTACTTGGTGATGTACTTGGTGGTGCTGTTGTGTTGCGTGTTGCATACGATGGTGTGAAGTGGAATGTTTCGCATGCGGTGGAATGTTTTGCACATACAAATACTAGATTGTGTGACTACCAGCCCCCACCCTGCATACCTTGACCACCTGCAATACACACACACCCTATCTGCACTACTCTCTCACCTTCTCCCTCACCACACAGGGTGCTGCAAGTACCCAAGAAGATGTATTTGATGACACAAAACGCGACCCAGCTGAGAGCAGGGCTATAGAGAGTAGCCTGTGGGAGGTCGAGGCCCTGAAACGTCATTACAAGTATGTCGAGTTGATGGTGTTGCTGTTGGTGGTGTGGGATGATCATGGTGTATTTGAATGATCATGTTGTTGGTGGTGGTGGTGTTGGTGTTGGGAGAACAGGGGGATAGATATGTAGTGCGTGTCCCATCGTGTGATATATGTTGATGTGTTTGTGTCCATGATCCACGAATGTGTGAGCGCATGTGCATGCCAACGATCGTCATAATGAAAGAGAGAGAAAACATGTTTCAACACACTTTCTCGTTAAAAAACAATCACCAAAACACCCCACCGCCACAAACAGCCCTCAAGTGGCAGCGTTGACTAGTGCATTAGACAAGGACTTTGCAGGGGAGCGTAAAAAGATTGCAGAGCTGGACCTGGCCCCTCTACTGTCTGCCAGCTATGTGTCAATGGTGGATACAGAGCTCAAGCGTCGTACACGCACGCAGGTTGCAGTGGAGTTGCACACCGAGCCGTTGGAGGGGCTGTTTGCTGGGCAGCAAGTACCTGGTTGGAATGTCTTTTGAGAGCGGGTTGTAGACATATTATTGATGATCATCGCGTGTGTAAAATAAACAAGATTCGTCTCACACTCTTGTCACAGTACAGCAACAATATGTTGAGGCGAAACGCAGCATTGTTGGCACGTGTAGCAGCAAATTCGTTGCAGCAAGTAGAGTGTAGTCAACGGGCATGGTGGCTGAACGCTGATGTTGCACGACAGGTATGGATTCCACCTCAAATTGGCTTTTGGATGTAATGAATGCAATATGTGGGTCCTGCAAAGAGCAAGCATCATGATTATTTTGCACGATACACGTTGTGAGGTCACGAAATCATGCATGTCACGATCCTGCTCACACAGTGCCAGCCAATCAGGATACCACACGCCACTGTGACAACCTGGATGCGATCTTGGGCATCTGATAGCAAACAGGGGGAGCAGCAGGAGAACAATCAGACACCAACAGAAGAGGCCCCGGAACCTACACAAGGGGATGCTGCAGCGGAACAGGCAGCACCTGAAGCCGATCCTAAAGACGAGGAGATTGCTCGCTACAAAGAAGAGGTGGGTGGGTGTTGGCCATCCATGGTGCACCTGCAAAAACCATCACATCTCCATAACGGCGTCACAGGTGGCATCACTCAAGGACAAGCTTGTTCGATTGCTTGCAGACATGGAAAATTTGCGTGAACGGTCAGCCAGGCAGGTGGAGAGTGCACACAAGTTTGCCATTCAGGTGGGTGGATGTATTAGGGATGGGTGACATTCCCCATCTCATTCCCCCTATCCTCTCATTCCCCATCCTCTTTTTCTCTCCTCCCCATTAGGGTTTTGTCAAGGATTTCCTAGAGGTACCAGATACCCTGGAGCGTGCCCTGCAAAGTGTACAGGAAGTGGTGAGCAAGCAGCAAGGAGAGGCATCCTCATCGTCCATCACTGATGGGTTGCAGGGATTGGATCAGGACAAGGCTGTGAAGCTGCTTGGTGGGTTGGTGGAGGGCATTGAATTGACAGACAAAATAATGATGCAGGTGTGTTGGGGTGGTGGTGTGTGTACCAATGGTTCAACGGATGTTACATTGTCCAATGTGTCATTCCTTGTGATGTCGCAGATATTTGGCAAGAATGGGGTGGAGCGTATGCAGTGTAGGCTAGGGGACAAGTTTGATCCCAACCTGCATAACGCCATGTTTGAGTTGCCAGATCCCAGCAAAGACCCAGGCACTGTTGCACACGTTGTCAAGGTAGTATGATGGGGTTGTGCGCATGGGTTTGTGCGTGTGATGTTATGATGTTAGAGGCAACAAAATGTTGTGGCCCAAAATTGTATTCCACACATTGCCTTTCATCACAGACTGGCTATCTGTTACATGGGCGTGTGGTCCGACCAGCAAGTGTTGGTGTCGTGCGTGCGCCCTAACTAGTGGTTTATTAGTTTTGCATTTGACTTTCCCCATACAGTTGGTAATTGTCACATCTTCAAACATTAAGACATTCACAGCGCTGTACATCCAACTGTACAACTATGCAGCTCTTGCAAAGTAGGATTGGGTTGATTCCACGTCGAGCAGTAACGTCAGAGGCTGTGCCACGACACTTTCGTGGCAGTAATGCACTCTACACTGTGGCGTCGCGAAGAAGGACGTCTTTGATCAAGGCTACTACACAAGGTGAGCACTGAGCATTGTGTGGAATGCACCTGGGTTTGTTTCCTGTGCCAGGATTGCGTGTATGCACCATACTTTGCACCTTGCCCCCTCACAAACAATCATTTCCACATCACCACACAGATGCAGCGCCAGCAGTGTCAGCCTCATCTCCCATCACACTCACCGCCAAGGCCCTCACCCAGCTGCGCAAGCTACAATCAGAAAACCCTGACGGTGAAAAGCTGCTTTTGCGCATGGGTGTCAAGAATGGCGGGTGCAACGGCATGTCCTATGTGATGGATTTTGAAAAGGAGGACAACATCACCAGTGACGGTACGTGTGGGGGGGATGCTATAGAGGGTGTACATGTGTTTGTCAACGTGTCCATCACTCGATCATTTCCGCATGTCCATCAACTGATCATTTCCACATGTCCATCACCTCAACATCACATCAACCATGTCCACACAGACAATGTTATGGAAGTGGAGGGGTTCCGTTTGGTATGCTGCAACAAGAGCCTCCTCTATTTGTTTGGGCTGCAACTCGACTACTCTGATGCACTTGTGGGAGGTGGGTTTAGCTTTCAAAACCCCAACAGCAAGGGTGAATGCGGCTGCGGCAAGAGCTTTAGCGTGTGAGAAGCGCCTGAGAAAGAAGAGGCTCTGACACCAGTTGCTATTCATTCACAGCTGCATAATAATACCCCCATGCTGCACAATGATACCCCCTTGCTTTTGTCTGTTGCTGTTTTGATTTCCATTGACACACTCATTTTGCTATGAATACGATGATACTTTGTTTTTATTTTGTGTTGTTTCATGTTGTTGCCATTCAACGTGAAGGTGACCATGTGACTATGATTACACATGGTGTGTACAATGTGCTCCAAATGATGCACATCCATGCATGGAGGTTGTTCCAAAACACTTGCATATCTCATGCTCTTTGGGTGCTATGTCATCCAATCTCGTTGGTGATGTCATGCAATCTCGTCTCTCTCCTGGGGGCTCCCTACATGAAGGGGTTGCCTACATAAAGGGGCTCCCTACATGAAGGGGTTGCTTGCAGTCGACCAAACACCCAGTTACAACACTGGCTGTGCTGGTAGGTCTGGATGGTAGTGCCGCACCTCTTGCCAAAACAACTGCCTCAACATGCCATCCTCCACATCTTCCCCCTCTATGTCAATTTGCACCTCCTCTGTGTGGTGGACGGGGGGGAGATTATGCTGGGTTGTGTGTATGTGAGAAGGGGAGGAGGACATGCACACCACGTCATTCACAAAACACCACCACATCAAAGCACCACATCATTCACAAAACACCACCATATTAAAGCACAATTGATCAACAAAGAAACAGCACTGTCAGAAAGAGCACTATCCAATAGCCCCTACCGACAGCACTGGGTTCTGTGGCAACATCATGCAGTGCTGCCAAGTATGGATGAGCAAGGGCTTGTTCTACAGTAATACGGCGTGCAGGGTCAAATTGCAACATGGAATCCATCAGCTGCAGGGCTAGGGGGTTGGCTGCTGGGAACACCTCCTTCCATGGCTTGGGCTGTGTGTGCATGATGTGTTTGTGTACATATGTGCCGTGTGTGTGCAAACATGAGTGTCTAGAAATACATGTACAAATATACCCAGACGTCAACCCCATCACATGATACACCCCACCACATATAACACCCCACCACACGATACACCCCATAACTGATACCCCACTCCCCCCCCCCCCCTCACACCAACCTCCACAACAGGCAGTGACTTGATAAACTGCCGTGCCCTACTACTACTGATATGCTGCAGTGCCGACTCCTCTGGGTTGCCCAGTGTACGCACAATCAGCTTCAGCTGGTCCATATAATCCCGCCCAGGGAACAGTGCCCGCCGCCCCAGCAGCTCTGCGAGTATACATCCAGCTGCCCATACATCGATGGCCTCTCCATAGGAATCACATGAGAGGAGGAGTTCTGGGGCGCGATACCAACGGGTGACGACGTATTCTGTCATGTAGGTGTTGGTGTCCTCTTGCACTTCTGCTTTGAGTCTGTGGGGGTATGTGATGATGCCACTGCATGGAGAGCACATGATACACACAGGTATGCAACCGACTACCACAGCCAATGCTATGTATACAATATGTACCCATTCAATATGTACCCCTCCATACACAAGTACCTTGTGCGTGCAAGCCCAAAATCACATATTTTCAAGTCACAATTTGCATTGAGCAAAATGTTGCTGGGCTTGAGGTCACGATGCAACACGTTGGCAGAGTGAATGTACTTGAGACCACGCAATACCTTTGTGGGTGTGGGAGGGTTGATATGTGTGTGTAATTGGTAATGTGTACATAATGTATGCAATGTACACTGTGCAATGTACACATGTTGGTGTGCGCCCCCCCCCTGCCCACACAAACCTGATACAGAAAGTATTGAAAGTGCTCATCTGACAGTGCTTGTGGTGATCGTATGATCTGGTGCAGGTCGGTGTCCATAAGCTCATACACCAGGTACACCTCTGTAAAGCTCTCATATGCTGAGGGTGCCATGACGTCACACAGCGCGATGATGTTTTCGTGCTTGAGGGAACGCAAGAGGCGGATTTCACGCAGCGTGCGACGTGCATCAGTGACATTGTCAAACGCGTTGGTGATCTTCTTGATGGCCACTTTCTTGCCAGTCACGGTGTCCTTGGCAGAGCACACAACGCCATAGGCGCCCTTGCCCACAGCTCGAATGGGCTCATAGCGGGTGTCGATCTCAAACACTGTTTTGTTGACTGAAAACTTGTGCTTTCCAGGTTCACACGGCTCATCAGTGATTGCCACCACCGTGGACGCCATAGTGTTGTGCTAGATTAGTGGGTGGGTTGCACAAGCATCGACGAGCAACTGCTATATAAGTGTTGTGTGTTGTTCAACGCCTGTTGATAGCACGATCGATGCGAGGAGCGCGCGTGTGTGGGTTTTGAACGGTGTTGAATGGAGGTAGCTGGGGGAGTAGCCCAGTCAAATGAAGCAAATTGTATGTAGAAAGATGGTGGTGTTGTGTGGGGAGGACGGAAGCCACGTGCGTATGTAGACAATATCGTACGTATATTGTACAAATGTTTGCATGCACGTCGTGGAAAAACATACATTTCATTCCTGTGGTGGCGAGTAGCCCCAATGTTTTAGTGCACACGCATTCCCCTTCATCAAGGTGGGTCACCCCACCAAGCAATATCGCAAGTGTGAATTACAGCCTACAGGTATAGATGTACACAAAATGCTGCCAAGTACCCCACCCCTCCACCCAACGCAGATGGTACACGCTGCATGCGATCACCATGCACGCACTCAGTACCCACAAATAAAGATGCACGCAACAACTGCATCCCATGTGCCGACTGCAAAATCAAAGACGCACACACAAGCGCACGCCACACAGCAACAACAAAAGCACTACACGTGTGTTTTAAACACCACAGAATCCATCCCTATTGTGGCGAAAACTTGACCACCACTACAGAAATGTTGTCATTGGAACCTCGATTCAGGGCCTCATCTGAAAGCCGCTTGGCTGCCTTTTCTGGATCTTGAATGTCCTGGATGAGCGTTGCTGCCTCCTGGTTGCTCACCACATCCCACAGCCCATCAGTGGCCATGATCAACGCATCGTCCTCATTCTCCACACGCTCGTCCACAATGTACGGATCAGCAATCACGTATCGTTTCAGCAAACGATCGCCAAACGCACGCGAGACGGCCAGCACGCCGCCCACGCGCCATGTTCCTGCCCACACCACGGCACCACCTGCCTCTTCAATACGCTGTCGCTCATCCTCTCGATTGGGCTTGTGGTCGATGGACATTGCCATGGCTGGGTGTGTGTGGTGGTGTGTGGATGTACGGGGCATGCACATGGTGGTATATATATGATGCTGCAGGAAGATCATCACAGATCAACGACACCCAACACCACGTACTACCCTTATATGTACAACACACATACCTTTCCCGTTGCGGGACAAGATGGCACGAGAATCCCCCACATTTGCAACCACCAGCCGTTTGCCAGCAAGCACTGCAATGACTGCTGTGCATCCATCATCACGGTTTGCTTGTTCGTCTTCATTCAAATAATGTTTATCTGTCTCAAGGAACGCCTCCTCTGGGATTTGGGGGGAATTGATGATGGATATGTATAGCATGTGTCTTGAACAACAGGTGTTGAACAACAGGGCATTCAATCAACGCGACACCCATACCAATAGCTTTCACAAGGTCATCACCAAAGAATTTGTCATTGGCAAGCATATTGCGAAACAAATTTCCCTTGACAAACTCGGCTGCTGCTGCACCACCGTGTCCTGTGGGTTGTGATGAGTTGTGTGTGCATACATGTGTGGTTTATCGTGCACACACCTGGCTGCACCCCTGTGTTGCACACGTACCATCAAAGACACCAAACAACCCAACTTCTTGGTCTTGCTCCGTTGTAAACTGTGATTGATGGATGCACAGTGTTGATCACCACCGCACCTACATTCTATGCTACCATTATACACCACACTTATCACACTCCTCCATTTCTCACACTCCTCACACCCCAATACGTTTCGAAAACCACCACACACCTTGGCAAATACGCAGTCCTCCATGGTGAACCGCTTGCCACGCACCAAGGAATACCCATAGGTCACCTTGCCATCAGCCCTGTGGTGCACAGGATGATGCAGATATGTTGATAATAGACGAAAATACAACCCAAAGCGCAGTAGAAGCTGCATACGACACGCACCTACTGCCGGATCCTGAAGTGATGTCACCAGTGGGCTTTACTGATCGAGTTGCTGTCCCGCCATGCAATTCTGCTGGCTGCGTTGAGGGTTCCCCCTTGTGCTGATTGGAGTGGAAGAGGCGCGAAAACCAGGACAGCATAGTCTTGCAGTGGGATTTGCGATTCTTCCCCTTTTTGCCGCTGTCCAGGGTGCTGGGCGCTGTGTATTGCTCTGTAGGGCCTATGTTGCTTCCGTTGCTGCCGTTCATGCACCGAAACTGGGCGTTCTCATTGATGGGAAGGCACCCAGAGGCAAGGGTAGAGATGTTGTTGTTGCACAGAAGTTGCACACGTGGTTGTTGACGTACGTGGTCAAGTTTTGTTGCGGAGAGACACAGTGTTGCAAAGATTTGACGTGCGTTGGTTGTGTAGGTGTATGAAAAATAAATTATTATAATGTGCGTATTCCAGGTCGCCTTCCAGGTTTGGGGTGTCTGACTGTGTGGTGGGGGGAATAAGTGGCGCATGGCACATATGGTGCATGCACATATAATGCATGCACATACGTGCATACATAGTGCACACATGGCCACATGCATGGTTGGGACAACATCGTGAGCTGGGGTGTGTGCGCTTAGACAAAGTTTTCTTTTTCCCGTCACGTCTTTTCCCAAACACAAACCTTCAGCATAATTCATCCACAACTGATTCACCATCACAACCCTAAACCACCCCTATATACTCCACCTCACACAAACACCTCACACAAACACTGTTGGGTGGAGATCGGTCAGCATCAAGGTTGTTGCTTGGCTGCCCAGCAGACTGGACACACAAATGCATATGTATACATTGTTCAGCACGTTGTAATACCATTGCATGCATGTGTAGAGGTATGTGTACACACACTTGTTGGTTCATGGTGTTCCAAATTGCTGCTCCCCCAGCCCACCCTGAGCCTGATTCCCCTATTTGCACCATGGTAACAGGACATATAGCTAGCTAGGATATACCATGCTCCCAAGCGATAGTGCAGCGGGGCGGTTTGCTACATTTGGGCAAGGCAACCAAAACGCAAACAATGCCAATGCATTCCCCATGGGAGGTGCGTGGTTGATGAGTGCACATTGTATGCCTTGCATGTGCATACGATTTGGAATGACGAGGTGTTCACCGTACCGATTGCTGCTTTTCCAGGCAACGTCACAGGTTTTGCAGGGATGCAGGGCACATATGGATTACAAAACACAATGCAACAGCCCAACAGGTATGTGTGATGTGCTGCACAGCAGGGCACTGTGTGTTCATCCTATACACCATGCAATGCTCCACCACAGAAACGTGGCCAACCTGGGCCAGCTCCCTGCTGGTGCTGCACAGCCCAACTTGCGAGGATATGCTGGTACCAATACCCCAGGCTTGCAACAGGTATGAGGGTTGTCAACAACCGGGTTATCATGTGGATGCACATCCACCATGCGCCGCAACACCCACAGCAGTACGGGCAGCAGGGGGCACGTGGGTTGCCAGGGCACCCAGGATTGGCAATCAATGGACTTGGAAACGCAGCCACACAAGCCGCACGCGCGGGTGGTGTCGCCAGTGCAGGTGTTGTGGGGGTAATGCACATATCTGTGTAATACACACACAAACAAAGTGTGTCTCAGCATACACATAATTTGTGTTCATCACAAATGACATCATGATGTACAGCATGACATATACTGTATCATCATTCACAGGCAATTTGGGGGGATTGCAGCGAGGGCCAGGGGGTGTGCCTGGTGCACTGGGATTGCAACAACCCGCCAATCGTCTTGGTGTGGGTGGTGTAGGTGGTGTCAATGCAGCCAATGCTTTGCAATTTGGGCGCCCTGGTGGACAAGGTATGGGGTTTTTCTTTTGTGTGAAACGCAGTTGCTTGTGCTCGTATGCTGAGGGGGGTGCTCGTATGAAGCGCAGTTGCTTGCTTGTGCGGTTGTATGTACATTTGTGTGTGTGTGTGTGTGTGTTTTGTGCATATAGACAGGCAAAGAGCAATAATCATGTATGTCATAGCGTACAGCATATTGTATTATTGTTATTATTATTATTATATTGCAGTTCATACCCACCCACACCCACCCACACCCACACCCACACCCACCCACCACACACCCACCCAGGGGAGTTTTCAATGCACACAGAGGACTTTCCCCCTATTGGTGGTGCAGGGAGGCCAGGGGGGCAGGATGCTAATGCAATGGCTTCACGCATGACACCACAACAACAGCAACAATTGCGGGTATGTAGAGTGTAGTGGGTGATGTCGAGTGTAATGTCGAGTGTAATGTCGAGTGTGTAATATGTGTACAGTATCTGCATGATATGTGTGTACACCCACCCACCTAACTTAAAGCATACACACGTACACATGTGACACCCACGCACACGTACATTACACACCCTCACCCACATACCACACACACAGGCTCAGCAGCAGGTCCAGGGTGGAGCCCTGGGCGGACAGGGCCCCTACATGCAGCAGCTCAACCGCACAGGCCTTGGGGAACTGCATGGGGGCCCCCTGGCGGCAGGGGACATGCGGGCCCCCTCTCCCTATGGTGGGCAGGAGGGGTTGCAGTTGATGCAATTGCAACAAAAGCAGCAAGCGCTCATGCAGCAGCAGCAGGCACAACAGGGTCTCAAGGTGTGGTGATGAGGAGGAGGAGGAGGGGGAGGAGGAGCAAGATGATTATGATGATGATCACACTGTGATCTGTGGTAGTATACATTGTTCATTACAATTCCTTGCACTGCCCCAGACCCTCTCCCTCTTATACACAACCCCCCCACACATACACAGCCCAACGCCGCCCAGCAGCCCCAGCAGCTCGGCCCACAATCACGCCTGGCCCCCGGCGCCCCCCCACAATTCCCTTCCCCACCAGATCGATACGCCCTTCTCGGGTTGCTCAATGTTATTCGGATGAAGGAACCCGACCTGACGACCCTGGCCCTGGGCATCGATTTGACCACACTCGGTTTGAATTTGAATTCCACAGACGAACTGTACAAAACCTTTGCCTCACCATGGGCGGAAGGTCAACAGCGTCTAGAACCGGATTTTCGAATCCCGCAGTGTTACATTCAGCAGCCACCACGCCTGTTGCCGCAATACTTTTCAAAATTCAAACTTGACACGCTGTTTTACATTTTCTATAGCATGCCAGGGGATGCAGCACAGGTGTATGCGGCGAGGGAGTTGAGTGAGCGGCAGTGGATGTATCACAAGGAGTTCAAGGTGTGGTTGACCAGGGTGCCGAACAGTCAACCATCGGTGGCAACTGATACGTTGGAGCGGGGGTCATTCCTTGTGTACAACACCAATTCTTGGACGGTATGTGGTGGTGTGGTGGGTATGGGGTAATGAGAATGGGGATGGGAGTGTAGTGGGTGCATAGGGAGACGTGTTTGTATTCATGTTTGTGTGTGTACATGGCATACACCACCACTACAGGTGGAGCGCAAGGAGCAGGTGACGCTGTACTATGAACAGATTGAGCGCCCACCAGCGCTCCCACGAGACCCATCGCCTCAAATGGCAGTGTGAGCCCTGATCATATATGAACAACATGTAACCACACATCTTGTTTTTGTTGATGGTGACCATCCCTGAGGTCAATATGGGTTTCCAGGAGAAAGCAGGTCATAATGGACGGAAAACAGTGGCTTTGCGCAGATTTTTTATTCCAATTCTCGCGGACACGTGCGTGCAATACATTAAGCAATACATAGACCCTATACAGACCAACATGTGGGATCGCTGGTGCGTCACAACCCCTGCATCCCCATGCAGCACATCCTCTACACACTGCAGAAAACTAGTCATTGCAAACGCCGAGTCGTATAGACGATCTAGTAACACATCGCAGTCACGGCAAGCACCACCACGTCCAAAGTTTGGCACGACACAAGAGGCAGGAGCCCAACCATCCCAGGCGCCCCCACATAGACCGCGTTTTGCAACACCAAGAGGCAGACCACCACAGCAGCAAGCACAGCAACAGAGCTCCTGGGATGCCAAAGAAGCAGGGGGGGGGCGTCACGAGCAAGCAGATTACTTGTACGAGTTGGGCGCATCCCAACAGTACAACATCAACGTCACACATGGGCAGAGTGCACAATACATAGACAGCCTGTTCACCGGCAACACGCTCGGCCATCAAACAGATATTGCAGATGGAACATTGCGTGGGTATGAATTTAGAACATTCGAAAACCTTGTGGGGGACTACTACGTGGCTCCCCGTTTTCTGGATGCAGTGTGTTTGCACATTGCAAAGAATTATCTTTGTGATCAGGTGTGAGAATTATCTTTGTGATGATGTGTGATGGGGCTGGTTGAGGATGGATAGCATCAGGAAGCATCCACTAGTTGAACAATGCAGTGTACACAATAATATGCAGTAATTGCAGTGCATACATACATACATACATACATACATACATACATACATACATACATACATACAT
>VFQP010000726.1_pt1 | contig 55054 bp, 90 predicted proteins | sample 3512351 | NCBI WGS metagenome assembly VFQP01 (sample SAMN10412372, study PRJNA504923) | tailings metagenome | isolation source: Relicate 1 Philex TSF1 revegetated site | place: Philippines: Tuba, Benguet | collected 2017-08-29 | reverse complement strand
CACACACACACACACACACACACACACACACACACACACGCACACACACACACAGGCTGAAGATGTTATGCTTGATGCTGCACTAGCAGTATGGTCTGCTGCACCCCAGCGTGCTACTATGGCTGTCGATCGGCTGTTGGCGCAACGATTGGTATCCACACCCCGGGCTGTGGATTGGGTGTTTACACGCAGCAAGGGTGTGCGGTGTGTTGCCGACCACCTGGCTGTGGAGTTGTCATACGAGTTACTGTATTGCATAGTGGACAAGACGATTGCACGCACTGTGGTATGGGATGATGATAGGGACGGGGCATGGGGCATGGGGAATGGGGGATGGTGATTGGTTCTCCTGTAGATGGTGTACCAAAAACACAACAATTCTCTCTGGTTGCACCACCACCATCAAACAACAACAACTTCTACATACAGGATGCAGCAGATGATCTAGCAGCAGCAGAAGAAGCAGCCATGGCAGCGGGGGACGTGGACATGCCTGATGCTAATGCATCCACCGACCTCGAGGAAAAACATGCAGAGCTCCAACAACGACTGGAAACCCAGAAACAGGTGCTCCTGGGGGCAGCCCAGGGCTTTGCTAATTTATTGGCAGGAGATGCCACAGCATTGCTGCTGGATCTCGACACCGTGCAGCGGGTCCAGCCTGCCCCACCACCAGAGGGGGAGGAGGCACCTGCAGATGAGGTATGGAGCACAGAAGAGCTGCAGGCACATGCTGTGGAAACGTGGCACAATATGACGCTCGCAAGGGCGCAGGGGTTGTTTCGGAGGTACCATGTCGCAGTTGCACCCATCGTCCAAGATGTCAAGGTGTGGGTGTTCTTGTACCAGCCATTTGGGGTTGTTGTTGGGGTTGTCAAGGTCGTGTGAAACAATATCTGTGCAATGCCATTCCCCCCACATACAATGCCCACAACTACAGGACGTCTTTGGCAGCAGCAATGAATCAGTCCAACAAGCTGTGGACCTGATGTTGCATTGTTAGTTTTATTTTGTAAACAATCCAAAACTGATGATAATCGTTTCACAAAAGTACACGCAACAGCAAGCAAGCTCAGCAAAGACAACAAAAAGAGAACAAGCAGCCACCAGTGTATTAGGCATCAGGTGGGGAGATCAACCACAATGGCGTCAACATACGCCAACCCCACAGCCTGTACATCCCAGTAACGCAATATACCCTCCCTATACACATTGATAAACAAAGCACAAAGGCAGCTACATACCACGTGCCGCTGTTGGCTGTTGACGATCATTGGTTGCTGCTGTTGTTGCACAACCAATCTCAGAAACCCCCCGTGCACCCCCTGTATACGTATCAAAAATGCAAAGCCAAAAGGATTTCATCCTCAACCACAAGGCGGGCCTGCCACCGCACTTGCTCAACATGTTTGCACCACGCCCACCCCTCGAGTATGCACAGCCCATGCCATCCAAACGCCACAAGCAAAAGATGAAGGGCATGGCAGAGTATGTGGAACATTTCGCATCCTCTGGTGACCCAGAATTTGAGCCACCAGTGAAGGAAATGCCCGAAAACCGCATCTTTCGAAACTATGAACTCAAAACACAAGCACGCATAGAGGTGGAATCACTCCCAGAACGGCTCATCCGGGAGCGCAAGGAAGCAGAAGAAAAGGTACGCATCAATACACTTCCTGTTATGATATACGCAAATACATCATGATACATACAGAGGCAAGTATTGATCGTTTGTCCATGATGATGATAACGAATGCACCCATCCCCACAGAACACCGCCAAGCTAGCAGAGCAAGTAGCCGCATATGATCCCACCACTGACCCTCACATAGATGGCGACGCTTTTAAAACCCTTTTCGTTGCCCGTTTGGCACCAGAAACAACCGAACGGACACTCCAGAGGGAATTCGAAGAGTATGGGCCAATAAAGAACATCCGATTAGTGACGGATGCTTCTGGACGACCCAAGGGGTATGCGTTTTTGGAGTATGAGCATAGGAATGACATGAAGATGGCGTACAAGATGGCAGATGGGCGGAAAGTTGATAGCAAGCGAGTGCTGGTGGATGTGGAGCGAGGACGCACAGTGCCTGACTGGTATGGTGGTGGTGGTGTGTATGTGGGTGTGGGTGTGGGTGTGTGGGGGTGTTTGTGGGTGTGTTGTGTGCGGAAGTGGTGTTTTCGTCATGCACACCAAGCTAGGATCATTTTCATTTTCATCATGACCAATATTATCATTACTCTTGTGCAAATCACCATCATCATTATCACCATGACCAACACACAGGCGGCCACGTAGGCTAGGTGGTGGTATAGGGGGGGAGGGACGTGCAGCCAAGGAACCAAAGAAATTCAAGGACAAGTTTTTACACAGCCTGATTCAACAACATGTGGCTGAGGGGTATGTGTGTGATTTGGGGGTGGTGGTAAAAGGGGGGGGGGCGGTAAAGAGGGGTGCGGGGGGGGGGTGCAAGAGGGATGGGAGTGTGCAGTCAGGTTCATGTACACCTAATCTTATACACATTCATATACACATTTATACACCTATTCACACACACCCACACAACCCCCCACACACACACTCACACAGTGTCAAGCAAGAGGAGCAGGAAGAGGAACGGCAACGCAGGGAGGCACGTGAGGCACAGGAACAAGAGGATGCTGAGACTGCAGCACGTGAGAGGAAGGAACAACGGTGTGTATATAGGGATGTTGTGATGATGTTGTTGATGTTGTTGATGATGTTGTTGATGTTGATGATGTTGTTGTTGATGTTGATGATGTTGTTGATGTGTACATTTGCACATGTGATTGTTGTTTTGTTGTTATTGTTGTTTTGATTGTTGTGGATATGTATATGTGTGTTGACGGTACAAGAAACACAGTGCATACCACATGCTTGCATACCCACCCACCACCCACCACCCACCACCCATCACAGGGAGCGTGATCGAGAACGTGAGCGTGACCGTGAGTATGACCGTCGCAGCAGCAGGGATGACCGGTATGCTGATCGCCGTGATGGGCATCGCAGGAGCGACCGGGATGGGCATCGCGAGAGGGATGACCGCCATGCAGATCGCCGCGATAGGGATCGTGACAGGGATCGCGAGAGGGAGCGTGATAGGGATGACAGGGGGTATGACAGGGGATATGATAGGGGATACGACCGGGATCGTAGTGATCGGCGGGAACGAGATCGGGACCATCGAGATGGGCGGGACCGTGATGGGCGGGACCACCGTCGCAGTCGGTCGCACCGTGAAGAGGACGGTGGGCACCGTGAAGGGCGGGATCATCGACGCAGTCGGTCGCACCGGGATGAGGATGGTGGGCTTGAGGAACATCGAGAGTCGTATCGAAAACGCAATCGGGGGGAGCGTGATCGTGTTGAGCAGGCGCCAGAGCAGGAGGCGCCAGAAGAGGGGGAGTTGGAGGAGGGGGAGCGCTTGGACTACAAGCGTGCTCGTGATGGGGAGAATGGGTATTAGTTGGTGGATGATGATGGTGTAGAGAATTGTGGGGACTCATTGTGGGGAGGCACACAATCCAGGTAAAACTTGTTGTGTCTGCGTGCACACGCTATCATTATTGAGGGAGTATCAGCGCACTCCAGGGTCGCATCAGAAAACGACCAGCGGGGTCCCCCCTGTGCATAAATGTATTTTTCCATGTCGATGTTAATTCCCAAAATATATCATTATCGTGCACTACAAACCGCAAGCTACAAAACACAACAGCATCCAGGCTAGAATACGGAGCGATCCAGGGCATCGCTATGAAATTTGGCAAAAACAAACAGTGGGACGAGCCAGGTCGTCATGCAATCTCCGAGGCTGTCAGAAAGGCAACGAACAAGTATCTGACACGGCCCGATGTGGCACTCAACGCCAAGGTAGGGCGGAGCAAACCTGGGTCGACATGCTGTTCTCCCATGGTCGTTCGAAGTTGCTCCACGTGGTGGTGTTTTCACAACAACAACAACAACAACAGGTGGTATCTGCCATCAACGGCTCTCAAGACATCGATATTGATGCACAAGTACGTTGTACCCATCCTTGGCATCATCGTGTTGGACAGTTTCCACACAGCATACACCCTTTCTTTCTCCCAGAACATCGCGGGCATCATTGTACGCCGCATGCACGACCCCAACCCCCACAAGCAGTGGCTCACCATCGTGGTTGCCCAGCGTGTCTTGCGTGATTGCAAGGAACGCATGCAGGGTGGCAAGGCAGACCTGCTCCTGGAAGTAGCCCACATTGCAGCCAAACCAATCGGCACCACTGTGGTCAACGCCAGTGCTGCCCAAAAATCAAAGCAAGAAGCATTCTCTGTGCTGCAGGAACATGGAGAGGCTGGCATTGAGGCCATGCGTGAAGCGGGGGGTCCTGCGGCAGTCAACCTTTTGGTCAACGAACAGGCAGTCAGCGCCAACACCTTTCAACAGCATGCAGTGTATGGTGGGCGGCATGAGGCTGTGGTTGCACTGCAAACAGCCCATTTTGAAGAGATTAAAGAGGCGGTCAACACTAATATCACCATGGCAAAAGGTCAAACTGAGGTGTTGACCGACATGGTGGCCAATTTTAAAAAGGGTAATGGCAACAATGATCGTGGGTTTTTCGAAGACCTGGCTGCACAGATGGTGCAATTGAGGTATTATTGATGTTTTGTTGTGGGGGTTGTGGGGTGGTATTGTGGAGTGATTTTGTGAGTAGTACTCAACATGGATGCGATGTTGACCATGGTGCATGTTTTATTTGGCTCACACACAACCCCACGCACATACAACACACTCCATGCACATACCACACAACTCCATGCACATACCCCCTCCCCCCCTCCCCCACAGGATGTCATTTGAGAGCAGTATGGCCAAGTTGGGACAGTTTACAACACCAGAGGCCAACACACTCATGACACGTGCTATTGAGGCAGTTGATGGGATGAATAGTGCACTGGAGTCATATCACCAGGTGAGCCATCTGTTGGTTGCCAACTAGGGGGGGGGGGGGGTAAGGTTGACTAACTTGAGGTTGGTTTTGGGGGGGGGGGGGGGCGGGTGTATGGTGGAGTGCATGAAAATGGAAAAAATAAAAATAAAAACAGAATCTGTGGGGGAAAATGAACACCATCACGTGTGAATATGATGATGATGATGTGTATGTGTATATATAAACAACATGTGTATAGAAACACGAGTGTGTAGCAAGTCGTGTGTGTGCTTATACCTACACCCCTCCCTATCAACTGTGTGCTCCATTGACTTGTATTTTTTTTACTGTGTGCATGCATGGTGTGCCTTGCATGTAACACCAACACACACACAACACACACGCACATATTTATTGCAAATACCATCACAACAGCGGGGGGGAGGGATTGCACGCATCCCACGTACAGTATTTTTGCATATCCCCCTCTTTCGCATACAAAAACGTGCAGCGACTTGTGGGTGGGTGTGTTTTCATGTGTACAGGCGTGCAACCCTGCCCCACTCCCACCAACTCCATCATCACCCAAATCTCACATCCTCAAAATACCCCCGTTCCCCCTCCCCAGTGCATCATCAAGGGGCAGGCGGGGGCAGGGGCCGGTGGCGGCGCAAACAACGGTGCGACGACAATTGCCCAACCCAGCACAACACCAACACCACCCGTGGGGAGCTTGATAGATCTGTGTGACCCCACACCCCCTCCTATTGTGGATGCATTCAGTGCGCCTGTTGCTGCCTCGGCACCCCCTCTCATGGGGTTTGACGAGGGGTCTGCGTTTTCCAGCGCACCGGGCCCTGTGATGGGGGTCCCTGTTGAAGTGGGAGGGGTTCCACTCCAGGGGGCACCCTCTGGCAATCCCTTTGGGGGGGAGAGCAATGGTGTTGCTGATGGTCATGCAGCACAGGCACACCTTGGAGCACCTACATACCCCATTGCACCGCAACCCAACGCCACCATGATCAGCCACACCATGCGTGCATCGTCTGTCGCCAGCATCCCCACCAACGTGTCCGAGTCGGGCAGCGTGCAGAGCATGCATAGCGTGCACAGCATGGTCCCACCTCCCTATGTTGCACCCTCAGTCATGATCCCCACACCGCACGCGTACAGCACAACCACCATGCATGGCACACCATCCCCCATGCCGTCCCATGCTACACCACTCTATGCTGCATCTCCTGGTGTGTCTCCTGGTGTGTACAGCTCCCCACATGGGGGCCCCTTGTCGGTCCCCCCCTCGCCGGTCCCTCCTACTGCAGGTCCCACTGCAGGTCCCACTGCAGGTCCCACCCACACCCCTTCGCATGAGCCCAGTGACAAAAACCCCTTTACAGAAAACCCCTTTGCAAGCCCCACTGTGAAAAAACAGCCCACTGGCCGATTCAGCTTTGCGGCAGACCACGCTGGTGGGGACGTGGACGGCGGTGATGCAGGTAGTTTTGTGTGAGAGAGAGTGTGTGTGGAAGATGCACCACATGTATCATGCACCACGTGAATGATGCACCACATGACATATACACAAACCCATTTTTCCCGCACACATATCCACCACCACCCCACATATCCACCCCCACATATCCACCACCACACATCCACCACCACACATATCAACCCCCACATATCACCACACACACACACCACCACAGTGGCTGCAAGCATGGGTTTGTTATCCCTGGGTAAGGCCACACATGACTCTAGTCGCATGCTGGCTGCACTGGACCCCCTCAGGGCCCCCCCTCCCAAGCAGCCATCAAAACATGAACTTCCGGCGATGCGGTATGTGTGTGGAGGTGTGGATGTGTGTGCATGTGTGTGGGGGGAGGTGTATAGGTGAGGCATCGGTCATGTGTGTATATTTGCTATGTTGGTACCATGTTCCGTGCTTCATGGACATACACATAATATAACACAATATACGATATACACACAGGCCAGTTGTGGGTGCGAGTGCGCAGATTTCTGTGGCTGGTGCAGAGCAACCAAAAGCTGCAGCTGCTGCGGATGCGTTTGACGAGTTGGTGGTGTCCAGGCGATGAGCAGGAATGATACCTGAAAAGAAGAAGGAAACAAAGAAAATAAATGCACCTCAACAGGAAACATTGTCTTTGTTGCCATCAATCATCACCATGTCATCTGCAATTGGATTACCATTGTAACAGCACTCTTGTAGTTACACTGAACACAGATCGTGGTTGGTTTTCATTCCTTGGTACACCAGCCGGCCATGCAGTCTTCCAACACTAGCCAACGCAATGCTCCATGTACACCAACAGCACAAAAACACGCACACGCACGCATACCCAAGCGTGGTCAACAATGCAGCATTCCCCGACGTGTTTGTCAGCGACACGCGCCCAACACAAGGCCATGCACACCACTATCCGCAACATCTGCACCCAATGAAAACCTGTCGGCAGAATTCGCCGAGTATGTGTATTGTAGATGCCCAACATTCCCCGCCCATCTCCCCGCACATCCCCCCCCCCCCTCCCCAGGTTGCTCGGCAACAGTGGCTTTGGGAGATCCCTGGCACTCAGGCCAGATCAGCTCGAGGCCCTCATGGAAATGCCAGGCACCAAGGGCATGGGTGATCTTATGGAGCGCGCCAACGCACTGCATCAATGGGAGCTCAGCATGCGAAAGGGCATCCTCCCTCGACCTGATAGCCTTGCATGGCCCCAGGAGCCCTTCAAGTCCAACTTTTTACAAGCACTGAGCAAGTTGGAGATGGCACGGTTTTGCAGGCGCTACCCGAAATTGTTGGAGAGTCTCACCCGGCAGATGCTGTCTTTGGCCAAGGTAGTGTGTTTGTGTGATGTTGGGGGAGGGAGAGGGATATCAGAGTAGAATGCCACAATACCACATCATGATACCTAGCAACACAATACCACATCATAATACCACAATACAACACAATACCACCAACACAATACACTACCACAACACAGCACAACACACAATATCACAACACACCACAACACCACAACACAATACAGTGTGATACAACACCACACCACACCACACCACACCACAGGAGTTTGAGTCGCGTTTGGAGGAGATGCAAGAGGAACAGGAAGAAAACCCCCAACCCCAAGCAGGCAATGGTTCAGGTGGTATGAAATCCTCTGGTTCCAATGGGGAGGAGTCTGAGGAAGGTTCCGGAGAAGGGGGGGCACCTGCACCACCCAACATGGAGGTGTGTGTGGTGCTGAATGTGTGGTTTGATGTGGAGTGTTGTTGTTCACACACTTCACATGGATGACTTTCAATGTAATTTTCACTGCATGCACGTACAGACTGTATTTCACTACATACCCCCCCCCCCCACCCACCCACACACACTGTGTGTTTCATTGCATGCTCACTGTGTATTTCATTGCATACACACACACATTGTATTTCACTACATGCACACCTTGTATTTCCTACACACCCCGTGTACCTCGCCTCACACTTCATTATGTGCCTGCGCCCCCCCAACACAGGACCTCTCACCTGAGGATATTGAAAACATGATCAAGGACATGCAACAGGGGGGACAGGGTACCCCACAGGACATGGACTTGAACATTGAGCTAGAGCAACAACAGGGGGGGCAGGGGCAGGGCCAGGAGAGTGATCAGAAACAGTATGTGTGGTGAACTTGTGTGTGGGGTGGGGGTGGGGGTGGGGGTACTTGTGTATGGGTGATTCAGGTTGATGGTGGAAAGATGTTGATGACACTGTTTCATGCATGGTAGCACACCTGCACAATAATTCACACACCATCGCAAGGGATGGGTACCCTGTGTTATACTTACACACACACACACACACTTTTGCGCACACACAAAAACAGAGATGCACCACCAAAACACACACCACACACACACTCTTACACACACACTCTCACACACACATTCTCTACACACAGGGATGCACCACCAGAACCAGGGTCAGCTGAAGAACTCGCAGAGCAGTTGGTTCAACAATTTGAAGACCAATGGGGGCCGGCAATGGAAGCACTGCAAACTGCTGCTGAAACATTTGACAACTTGGAAGGTGTGTGGGGGGGGGTAGGTGGGTGGAGGTGGGTGGGTGCGTGTAATCAAGAGTGTGTGTGTGTGGGAGTGCCATGGTAACATAAAACACAAACACTGGTCTCATTAGTATCCCACACATAGACACCCCATCCTACTACCCTGGTCTCCCACACATTTCCCCACACTAGTGATTCCCCACACAATAATCCCCCACCTCCCTCTCACACAGACTTGGCAGAGGGCCCCGAGGGCTTTGACCTCAGCCGTGGCGTGTGGCGCATGACTGGTTGGAAAGAAATCGAAGAACTACGACGTAAACTCGCCGACCTACGAGAGCTCCGTGAACTCGTTCGTTCCCTGGGCAGAGGAGGCGGCAAGGGCCCCAAGCGTCGAGCACCAGAGGAGGTACAGTCATCCCGGAGACCGCCCGGGGTAATCCGGTCCCCTCTGGTTCCTGAGGAAACGTGGGGGTTGACTCGGAGTGGTGACCTGAGTCGCATGCTTCCCTCAGAGGCACATTTGCTGGCGGCTGGGTGGCCCCGGGGCAAGGGTCAAAAGGAGGTAGAACCGGTGGATGGGAACCGAGCGGCACGGTTGTTGCACTTGGTTCGGAGGGCTGAACGGAATTTGATGAGCTATGAACGAACAGGTGTGTGTTGTGGTGGTGTATGTGGGTGTCTATGTATGCTGTGTGGTTGTGATTACTGTGTTGTGATTCATTGTGATTCATAATAAACACACCATCATGCATGCACACTATGCATCACACACACACACACACACACACACACACACACACATCACCCACATCATCATCACCTACATCACCCCCATCATCATCATCAGGCTGGGTGGATGATGAACCTGCACGAGTCACTGGTCGTATGGAAATCAGACCAGCAGCTGAATTGGGCCCCATCATCCTATGCCTTGATACCAGTGGGTCAATGCGGGGGGCACGTGAGACAGTAGCCAAGGCGCTGGCACTCGAGTGTCTGCGGGGGGCACATCGACAGGAGCGCAAATGTTTTTTGTATGCATTCAGGTGTGAGTGGGTGGGTGGGTGGGTGGATGGTGAGTAATCTGTGTTGATAGCGATGGGCATGTGTTTGGTGTTTACCGTACCAGCCTGTACGCATCCTGTACAGATCCTGTACACATCCTGTACTTGAACATAAATATACATACCCACACACAAAAAAACATACAATCGCATACACGCGCAGTAACCCCCCCCCCCACACACAGTGGCCCTGGTGATGTGGTTGAATTGGAGCTCACAACAGGCCCAGGTGCACTCGACCGCCTACTGCAATTCCTGCAGATGAGTTTTCAGGGTGGCACAGATGTGGACAAGCCTCTAGAACTCTCTCTGGAACGCCTGGGTAAGGAGGAATGGGAGCAAGCAGACATCCTCATGGTGACCGATGGGGAGATCAGTCCACCCAAACCAGAAACACTATCCCGATTGCATCGGGCACATGATGAGTTGGGGTTGGAGGTGCATGGGTTGATTGTGGCACCACAGGTGACGCCAGCCATGGAGGAGTTGTGTACGCATGTGCATGTGTTTAAGAGTTGGAGCACGGTGGGTGGGCAGCCTTTTATGTGAGGTTGTGTTATGACAACTTTTGTGGTTTATATGATTATATTTGATACTCTTGTGTGTATGTGTGGCATACGTGGGCGCATGCAGCCCTAAAACACACATGCAAGATGGACGCAGCAACATTATGTAGTATACACGTATTGTTGCACATGTGGGTCAAGTTGAACACACACAAACGCAAACGATACAAATGAAAGCGCGTGTTCTAGTCAAACAAACACCATCGCATACTATCACAAAAAACCATCACAAAACACACACACCAACACACACCATTGACAAGCAATCAATGAAATTGTATCCTCCATGCAAAAACCCCCCACTCATGCAGTAGCAGCCACTTGTTGTTGCTTGGTTTGGCTTGCAGCACGTTTGGCTTGGATATCCTTCACCGCGGCCTTGATTGCATCCTCTGCAAGCATGCTGCAGTGCAGCTTGACAGGTGGCAGACTCAAGTGCTTGGCAATGTCTGAATTTTTAATGGTGAGTACATCATCAATGGAGCGCCCCTTGACCCTGTTGTTTGGTGTGGTTGGTGTGCTTCTGCATTATGCGCCCATAGCGCACATGCCCCAACACCATACCATTCAGTGGCGACGCTGCTGCTGGCAATGGCAGAGCCACACCCAAATGTCTTGAAGCAGCTGTCCACGATGTTGCCCTCATCATCCACCTTGATCTGCAGCTTCATGACGTCACCACAGGCTGGTGCGCCCACGAGCCCCGTGCCGACGTTGGGATCTGCCTTGTCAAAGGAGCCCACGTTGCGAGGACGTTCGTAGTGGTCTACCACCTGCGTGTGTTGAAATAGGCAGTGCGTGCGTGTCGAGAGACGTGCTGCTGTGTGGAATGTGCTGTGGACCATCTCGATTGCTCGTGTGTGTACATACATTTTCGTGGTAGAAACGTGTGCTTGCTGCAGAGAGTGCTGCACCCAGCTGCGTCACGGTGGATGGAGCACGCTGTAGCAGGTTGCTGCGAGAAAACAAATGCAGCATGATGTTTGTGGTAGGTTGTTGTCGGACTGTTGTCTGCCTGATTTGGTAGTTACTGGTTGAGATACACAGCAAGCTGTATTGTTGTGTTTTGGTTGGGCAAGCAGCAGCTGTGGGTTAAATAAAATCTCAAGGTGGTTGCGAAGCACATTGCATGACAAACACATTGCACGACAAACACAGCTGCATTCTCATTGCACAATGGCTGGCATGAAGAAGAGAAAAAGGTGGTATTTTGTGTGTGGCTGCGGCATGCCAATGCATCAATCCGTGCTCTTACGCACAGGTCTGTCGATGAAAGTGCTGCACTTAGCAAAGAGGAGAAGGAGCGTCGTCAGAAGCAGAGAGAGTTGAGGGTGCGTGGGATGTATCTCAAGTCTCCGTGAGCTCTCACACTCCCTTTACCATCAACACAGAATGTTGCACTGGAGCTCCGTGCCAAGGGCATCAAGTACAACCCACACAAGCACGGCAACAAAAAGCCTGCCACGCCCAAGAAGAATAAGAAAAGGATTGATGCACACACCGACGCAGACACAGAGCGCCCCCACAAGCCACGACGTGCACCACAGGTTATAGTCATCCCCATATACTGGAACACAAAGCAGCAGGAAAAAGATGCTGTCATTGCAGCTGCAAGAACCGTTGTGGAGGGCATCGCCAATGCTGGCATCAAGGTTGGATTGGACACCACCAACACCCATACGCCCGGATCCAAATTCAGGTACTGGGAAGAGCGAGGGTGCAAGTATCGTGTAGAGTTGGGGCCACAGGATGTTGCCAAGGGCACGGCAGTTCTTGCAATATGTGGTATGATTACTGATGGTGGGATGTGTGGGTACTTGGTAGATGCGGTATACATGTCAATTGATGCGGTATACATGTCAGCTGCATATCACAATAGGAACGCCTGGTGAGGTGGCAGAAAAACACACACTGGCAGCACCAGAGGCTGTTGTGGCAAGGCTGATGTCCTTGATTGGGGGCGGGGGCCATGGGAACGACAAAGCAGCTGATGGCACTAAGGGTGTGGCAGCAGATGGACAGGTTGTTGAGCAAGCACCAGCTGAAACAAAAACAAAAGAAAAGAAAAAGAAGGAAAAAGTGGAGCAACCCATGGAGAGCACGATGCTCAAGAAGAAAAACAAGAAAGCTGAGGAGCCCCCTGGGGGATCTGCACTCACCAAAGCACCACCACCTGTATCAAAAACCCCTGGGATCAGTCACTGGGGTGGTGGGGATGATGCAGAGGATGATTTTGGCATCGATCTCCTGGCAGTGCAAAACCCACCTGCTGTGCACAAGGGGCGCAAAGGGAGGCGTTTTGGATAGGATACAGAGGTCAAACCAAATGTATTTTTGCTCACAATCGATTGTGCTCAATACCCGTTGTTTGTAACAGCTGTTACCTGTAACAATTACAGCAACATAGCATTATGTTGTTGAGCAACGGCCTGCGTGGGCTCGACATCGTTGAGCTTGCCACGAGCACAAAGAAAACTTCAAGATCGCGCAACACACGATGCATGCGCGTGGTTGCAACCGCGTTAGCCCCATCAAAGAGCACGCAGGTTTGTGAACATGTTGACATAGCCAAGAGTCACAACTCAGTATCAACCATCACATGTGTTGTCATTCACGTAACACGCATTCCCAGGCCACCGGCTTTTCTCAGCTCCCCCAAGCCATCCGTGACACCACTGCAGTGCTCCATGTGAACAACCCATCATCCCCCACGGGCAAGACGACTGTCTACTTGTTGGGCGTGTCGCACATCTCCAAGCGCTCTGCTGAACAAGTAAGTGTGTGTGTGTTGCTTCTTGCAGAGCTTGCATGATGGTGTGTACTACTGCAGGGAACAATACGTTGGCAGCATGATGACACACAACCCATGCAACCCATACAAAACAGTATAACAAAGCCAGTGTACAAGTACACCCTCACACCCTCACACCCTCACCCACCCTCCTACCCCCATTCCCCCAGGTCAAGGAGCTCATCAGTACAGTCAAACCCCAAGTCGTCATGCTGGAGCTCTGCAAGGACCGCCTGCCTCTCCTGATGGACCCAGACAGCCCTCCACCCCAAATATGGCACACCCGACGAGTGCAATTCAACGGCCTCCCAGAAGAGCCAGGCTACCCCACAGCTGAGGAGATTATAGGGACATTGCATACACAGCCGGGCAACCCTATCACAGTGGGGGATATTGAGTCAGATAGCACTGCATTGCTGAAGAGTGGTGTGTGTGTGTTTGTGTTGGTGACACAATTGAACACAGTTGAACTCACCACTTCCACCTGCTCTTTCTCCTCCTTTGTACACCTATCCCCTATACATGTATATATATACATACATACATACACCACCATACATATACATACATACATACACCACCATATACATACATTCATACACCATGTATATATAAACTCAATACCAGGTATATTTGGGTCAGTTCGCCCCCAAGTCAAGCCAGCTCTGCCTACAGAGTCACCTGCATTTCTATTGGATGATGGCCGCGTGCGTGCCGTCTCTCCCTTTTCCATCATTGAGTTTATTGTGACTGAACGGCAATTGCCCCAGTTGGAGAGCTTTTCAGTGCGTGTGGATGCATCTGTTGAATCACCACAGCTGCGAGGTGTGTGTGGTGGGGTTTGGAAGGGTGTGTGGTGGGGTTTGGAAGAGTGTGTGGGAGAGTGTGTAGGATATTTATGTGCTGAGGGGGTTGCTGAATTTTGTTGTTGAGGGTTTTGCTGAATTTGTTTGTTGAGGGGTTTGCTGAAAATGTTTGTTGAAGTGTGTCCAACCAACCAACACATACACACACACACCTACACACACACCTACACACACACACACACATCATCTCTCCCATTCCACCCCACAACCACCAGCACTGGCAACAACACTCCCTGAGGAGATTATGCAACTTGCAACTGCAGCACCCAGCACCAGCAGCACCTCAACCAATGCTGCTACTGATGCTGGTGATGCCACCACCACTGCTGAGTTGGAAAGTACAGCACAAGCCCCACAAGATGCCACTGACAAGCAAGATGTTCCTGATAAGCAAAACGACATACAAAACGAGGGAAAAGAGGAGGCAGAGAAGGGAGAGGAAGAAGAGGAGGAAGGGGAAAAGGGGCCACCAAGCACTGTTTGTGTTTTGATGCAGGCGCGTGCAGAGATTCTTGATGCCTGTGCTGCTGCTGGGCTTGATGTGGGCAACGTGTCGGTGGTATTCAAGGGTGCCGAGTCTGGTCGGGTGGAGGCGTTTGTGCATGGTATGCGTTTGGTGGGTCGAATATGTGTGGGGTTGTGATGTATATGTGTGGGGTTGTGTGATGTATATTTAACACATGTTGATGCATATGTTGACATGCATATATGGTGTATGGCCACATGGTATTATCTCCTCTATCATCCTCATGATGACATACACAATGCACTCCACACACACACACACACACACACACTTGTCTGCTGCTTTAAATATGTACATCACACACACACACACACAAACACACAAACACACACACAATAAAAAAACAAAACCCACAGCTGGTGAGCCCTTGTTGACTGGTCTGGAGGGCAGTGCAGTGGATGGCCAGGGCACAGGCATCACACCATTTGTACCTTCTCGACAGATGTTCAACTTGACGTCAGGCAACCTGCGTGTGGACATCAGCCCCTTTGTGAATGAGGCATTGAGCGGGTTTGGGAGTGCAGGGGGGGGGGATGCAGGCAGCGGTATGGGTTGGTGTTGTGGTTGAGGTGTGGTTGAGGTGGTTGAGATGCACATTGCACTGCTTCTATGTTGTTTCACCTCAACGCGATCCACAACATTTTCACAAACACCCTCTCAACACCTCCACATCACCACACTTTAACAAACACCCTCTCAACACCTCCACATCACCACAACACCTTCACAACCACCCTCTCAACACCACCACAGAAAGCGCAGCAGGTCCTGCCACAGCATGGGAGCAGTGGGCTGAGGAGGACATTGAGGCTGATGAGGATCATGAGTTGGACAAGAAGCTGCAGGTCTCTGAACAGCTTATGGAACTGACAAGCAAGCTCTTGACAGGCAGCTTTGCACGAAAACAGGCTGCAGCAGGTCGAAAATGTGGTATCGAGGTATGAGAGTGGTGCACACCCTTTTCTTCCACCCGCACCTCCACACCTCCAACACCTCCCACACCTCGCGCACCTCACAGCCCGGGGAGGCATGGAGGGCAGCCCTGTTGGCAGCAGCAGACAATGGCGCCCAAGCCGTTGTACTGGGTGACATGCCAACCTCCATCAGCGGACGCCGACTCACCCGCAACGTGGGCCTGAGTGCCCTGGCACGCCTGGGTGTGACTGTGGGCACCACTGCAGGGCTCCTGTGGGCACAAGGGGCCGGGCAGCTTCCTGGGGAGGTGGTGGACTATGTGCCGGCAGCGATAGGGGCGGTGGCTGTGTTGTGCGTGCTGCCGCTGGTGTGGCCGGTGTGGGCTGTGGGGGCGTTGGCAGAGAAAAAGGGGGACGCGATTGAGGAGGCTGTTGCTGTCAAGGAACCCATACAGGTATGGTGTTTTGTGGCGTGCGTATAGGTGCAAGAGGTATATCACAAGAGGTACACCATGTGCATGCATCTCAACAACACCTCAACACACAGTCGAGCACGGCACCACTCAAGTTGACGGGGGAAGATGCGCTGTTGGAATGGCCCGGTGCAATGGAACCCCTGATCCATCAGCGGGATGCGCTGATGGCGTATGTCGTCAAGCAAGCAGCACAGGGGCACTTGGCTGCGCCGGTGTATCTGCGAGATAGTGCCATGGGGAGGCCGATGTTTCGATATCTGATGGGCGCAGAGGGCACGCCAGAGGCATTGTGTCCCCTTGGGCGTGGGGATGGTCGTGTCGAGGGGCAGCTGGAGGGTGTGGAGTCGGTGGTTGCTGTGGTGGGTACTGCACACGTGCGGGGGATGGTGGCACGGTTTGACGAGGTGCAGCGCTCAACGGTGGTTGATGTTGTGGAGGGGTGATGATGGTGGCAGGGGTTTAAGTATATTTTTTTGCTGGTGCAGTGGTACACATTGTAATACAGTGGAAACAACGTAACACGCTTGTCCACCCTCATATACGCACGTGTTTTCGTTTCTGTCGAGAGGCAGAGAACAAATCACAGATCAAAGTGCCATGCGGTGTTGATCTGCGCCACCACGCACGTGGGATACGTCCGCCAACATGCACATCACCTCCCCAACAACAACGACAATCAAAGCCTGTTGACAAACACCAAAAGTTTTGCAGATGACCACCATCATGCAACGTGCCCTCGCCCCCTTGATGGGTGCGCGCGGTGCGCCAGCCCTGCATGCAGCCTTGCAGTGGTACCAGCATAGCCAATATGGTGCCATACCACCCACCGGCAACCAGTGGGAATGGATGAAGTTGCAGGGTCACAAGATCAACCCATGCAATAGCCCATTGCATCCCGCCGTAGCAGAGGGATTGGAGTTGGAGCAGGGGCAGCGGCAACTGAGCGTTCAGGAAGCATACACCCCAAGTAGCTTGTGCTATGGCTGCGGGCCGGCTGCAACAGAGGGCCTGGGGTTGCGTAGCTACCGCATCCCGGGGGGGCTCGAGGTGTGTTTTGGAGGGGGAGGGGATGGGCAGTGTTGTGGTGAGCGAGGTGATTGCACGTCGCTCGTCCATGCACCATGGCAACAACAGAATGTAATTATCATTGCACTATTCCTATCGCTCCCAACAGGCCACAGTGACGTTGCATGACAAGTACCAGGCATTCCCAGGCATCATAAACGGTGGTATCCTCTCCACTTTGTTTGATTGTCATGGTATGCATATGTGCTGCTGTACAGTATTCCTTGATATGTAGTGTACTACACGACAACATGCAAGGTTAATTGACTACCATCTTTGCATCCTCCCCCAACGCAGGCAATTGGACAGCAGCGATTGCGCTGATGGACAGGTCCTACCTCCCCCGCCCACCCCTCACTTTGACGTATGAACTACTCATGACGTTCAAGGAGCCCACACCACCTGATCAACCCCTGGTGGTGCGAAGTCAAGTTGTCAAGATCAAGGAGAGCACCACCGTGGGCAGTGGCAAGGCAACAGTGCAGGTGGACTTGTCATTGCATCTGGTGCAGGATGGGCAACGGGAGAAGTTATTAGCAACGGGGACGGGTATTTTTAAAAAGTTGGGCGCAGTGCGTGCCCTGTGAGGAGGGGTGATAACGTCCAAGAGACCTTGTCTCTGTAGAGTACATGTAAAAAACACAATTGCGTTATTCAATACCATAGTCAATCACGGCAGCATGATTGATTGCTCCATGGGTTCCCAAATCATTTTACTGCTGATTTCCCAACCAACGTACTTGCGATCAAACAACCTACCGACGGTTATCAGTTTATAAACAGCACAGCCAACGCACGCCTTATTGCATCTCAATCCAATCAATAAGGCTGTCGAGGGTGCTCGACACGCACACACGCGCACGTGGTGCTGCACAACACCATCACCATTCCTCTCTACCGGCCTCTCTCTGCTCCTCGTGGCGCCCCACGGCCAGGTGCCACCGGTCTGCGCCTCATGGCCCGCACCATGCGTGCACACCACATACGTACCATGTTGGCCACCTTGGCAGCCATCACGTTGTTGCTTGCGTTTGTCGGATTCGAGGACCAGCAGCACGGGGGTGAGATGGCACGACTGATGCTGCCGTGTAAAATGTGCAAATACCAGGTGATGGTTTCCACATGCTGTCTGTGTATGCATTCCAATACACACACACACAATTTGTACAAACGTTGTCGTTTTTATACTCCCCCCTCCACACACAGAAAATATACGGCAACCACACATTGATCAAGTACAACACACAAGGCACATGTAAACAGCAACTGCTCGTATTAGGCTTGCATAACAGCGGCACTAGCATAGTGGCGCGCTTGCTGTCATTGTTGGGGTTGTGGTTGGGTGAGCCAGAGGAATTGAGCATAGGCAAGAAGAACAAACTCAAGTGGTGTGTGTGTATAGATATATATAAACGGGGATGTGTTGTGTGTTTGTATGGTGGGGGGATGTGGTTATGGGTGCGTAAAGGGAAAAGTGATGTGGTGTGAAAAGAGTAGCGACATGCACATATATTTGCATATGTACACCCACCCTCACTCAGGTGGGAGCGCCATGATGTCATGACGGTCAACGACATGTTGACCACCAACCACACCAACCCAAGTCACCCCACATGGATCGGTCTCGGTTTTGACCAAGCACTGGTGCTTCCCTATGAACGCAGCAGATTTCGTTCCCAGGCAGTGGAGATATTGAAAAACCTCAAGCATTACTGTCCATTCATGATCAAGGATCCACGTCTGGCCTATGTGGGCGAGTACGTGTGTGTCGGTGTTTTTGTGAGGAAGTGGACGGGTGGGTGTATGCGTGGGTGGGTGTATGCATGGGTGGGTGTATACATGGGTGGGTGGATGCGTGGGTGGGCGTTTATGCCGCCACACCTCAACCGTTTCCCACATACCTCACTCACACCCCACACACACCTCACACACACCTCAAACACACCTCACACACACCTCACACGCACCTCACCCTCACCCTCACCCCACACACACCTACACTCAGGATGTGGATGGAGCTGATGGACAACCCAGTATGTGTCATCACCTACAGGCACCCTGCACGTATAGCACTACGCCTCGGCAACCACTTGTACAAGGGGGGGGCTGCGAAACTCGACCCGGATGCATGGTTGGCTGTGTGGGAGTTTATGATGACGTCAGCATTGAAAACCTGTCGGGGCAAGGTGAGGATGAGGCTGTGGGTGGGCTCTGAGTGGGGGAGGGGGGGCTCTGAGAGGGAAGTTTGAGAGGGGAAATTTGAGAGGGGTTTGAAGTACATGGGGGGGTGGGCTTGATGCATATGTGAGAGGGGTTTGAAGTATATGATGAACAAAGAAGAACAAAACAATAAACAATGCTCTGCACGACCATACACAACCATACACAACCATACACAACCATACACAACCATACACAACCACACACACAGCCTACAGTATTGATACAAAGCGTCCTAGCCAAACCCGAGACACTGGATGTATTTTATGACATTGTGATCCCCTCACTGCAAGCTGTTGGTATACAGGACATACACAGGCCAAGTAAGGCTGTGCTGCAGGAACACTTTGTACAATACTACAGGTGTGTCTTTTCTATGTGTGTGGTGTGTGGTGTGTGGTGTGTGTGGTGTGTGTGGTGTGTGTAAGTGTATGGTTTCTGAGTTGGGTTGGAGTTGGGTGTATGGTGTGTCTATGTGGTGCTGTGCACATATTGTTGCATGATCATGCACCCCAACACGCATTCATGACATGATCATACCCTCGTACGAATCCATTCACACCAACACACCGCTTCCTACACACACACACACACATACACACAAGCACAATCTACCCACTGTACACACAGGCCCACACACAAGATGCCTGATGCCATGAACGAAAAGCTATCAGAGCAGTGTGGGTATGTAGAGGTGAAGCCCACCAACACAAGCATGAGCAACAAGGGAGGGGATGGAGCAGGGTACGTACTTTGTGTGCACTAGGGAGTGTGTGTATGTACAGTGGACTTGGGGGGATTGTGTATGTATGTACATATATATACACATATGTCTAGTGCGTGTGCAACCACCCACCTCATCATTCCTCGCCCACAGGTTTCTCAACTACCTAGACCTCCTCAAAGCATGGCCTGAAAAGTGCTCCATACATGCCACTGACAGCACCCGTGCCCTGGTGATTGCCTTTGAAAAAGTGCTCATGCAACAGTACACCCAACGTATGAAGGTGCCACCCAAGCTGTTGGCACAGACAATACTCAAATATCAGGAGGATATTTTGTATGACATGTCCGTGGCGGCTGCACAAACAACACGCAAGGCATAGTGAGGAGGTGGCGGTCGTGATGACGACGATGATGATGATGATTTGCAGGGTTTGACCATGGGCAAAAGGTTGACCATGCGCAAAAGTTGCAGGATGATGATGATTTGCATCATATGCTCTTGCATGCATTCTGTTGACACCGATGATACCCATTTCTACACCCATGTTTACACCTGTATTTCTATGCCTATTTCTGACTGTGTCCATGAGAAACACACGTTACACACTCGCTATTGGTAACAACTGTGACCAACCAAAACACGTTGCCAACCAAATAAACATCCAAAACCACTCCCTCTACTACTCAACACCAATTCTAACACTGCGCACTACACCACCGCTGCACCGACCACCACCACTGCTCACTGCAATGCAGCAGCACCAAACGCCACCACAGCACCCAACAGGCTCAAGTAGCTGAACCCCTCTGCTGCACCAAGCAACCCAGCAGGACCAGCAGGCAACCCGCTCCCTGTCGTTGCCTTGGTGTATGCAGACCACCCAACAATACCCAACACCACGAGATACCCTATACCCTCTGCAGCACCCAGCAACCCATATGGACCCTCGGGGAGACCGCTGCCGGTCGTGAATTTGGTATACTCACTCCATAGGACAATGGGGTTGAAGAGCAAGCCAGCTGCAGCGACACTGATGCCAACTGTGCCAATGTCGTCCTCGGTTGCTGCGGCACGCACCTGCATGCGACCTGGGGGGATGTGGGTGGACGTTGAGGTGCTGGGACATTGTTGTGTGATTTGTGAGTTGCGTTGCTTCCTCCTCTACCTGGTGCACGCAATGTCATTGCAGGGCGAGACACGGGCCGACAGAGGACACGCTGAGGCGCGATGGAGTGAATTTTGCAGATCTGCATGCTGCCGGTCAACATCATACTGGGTCGTTCTCTTACACAATCAGCTTTCAAAATAGGTAGTAGCAGACACTCGCACTGATCTATATGCGAGTACAGTCCAACGGTTTGGAAAGGAAAAACCTCACACACACACTCTCGAGTTTCTCATCAAATCGCATACGTGCGCACCACATCATGGTGCATATCAGGCATGATCGAGAGGCTTGGTGCTCTTGCGAGGTTCAGCCACACGATCAGGTGGTGTCATGGGGGACGTTTCTTCCTCCACACGTGCAAAGGGCACCTTGCGTCCCTCTGCCAGTGCACTCGCCCCTTGCTCCAACACCTCCTTGGGCAGCTTCCCCACTGCTGCTGCTTGTGGCTTGCCCTCACTGTCCACAAATACAAAGTGGGGGATGCCATTCACACCGTATTCCAGTACCTATCGATGTATGAGGAGGGGTATGAAGGCGGAGTGTCGGTGTATGCATGAGGTTGCATGTGCATGAGAGTAGGAGCAGAGGGGTGCATTGAGGAGCCTGACAACCACACCACAAAAAAGTGTATTGAAAACGTACATCGACAAGTGTACATCACCCATCACACGCGCCCCCACCACCACAATACCACCTCAACCAACACTACCACCACATCCACACTGCATACCTCGGGACGCCACAATGTATTGTCCACATTGAGCATCACAAAGTTGACTTTGCCCTGATAGCGGTTCTCCACTTCATAGACTGAGGGCACCAGCTCCCGACACACCTCACACCAGTTGGCATAGAATTCAATAATAGTAGGCTTGTTACTTGCCAAAGCAACTTCTAGGGGCACTGCTGCAGCTTCCATAGTGGAAAAGGAGGGTGCACCTGGGGATGTGTAGTGGGGATGTGTTGTAAGGGATGTGTTGGAGGGGATGTGTTGAGAGCATGTTGTTTTCAATTGGTATACAAGTTGTTGTGTTTGTGAATGCATGTGTCAGATGCCCTTTGTGTGTAAAATACCCCCTATACGATACAAAAAGCATACACACCACCCCCATATCATAGCTCACCGTTCAAACGAGTAATTAAAAACAGTGTGGCGCCAAGAGCAACGGCCGCACCAGCCAAGAGACTGTTGTTGCCACTGCTGGACGCCTCGGGTGACGCTGCAGGTGGCTGTGGTGCTGCAGCTGGTGCGACCTGGGGTGTGCTATCAGGCTGGCTGTCTTGTGGTGGTGTGCTTGATGCGTGCACGCGCACTGGTGCTCGGCGGGCACGGTGCGTGGGTGGGCATCTCGGTGCTGTGGGAAATGGGGTATTTTTTTTGTTGTAGTTGTGGGATGGTTTTGTAGATGTTCTCAGTTGCATCATCGTACATGTGCCTGGTTTTACTGCGCACACGGCGTGGCGGGGGGCATTGAGATGCAGCATCGGTGGTGTTCAAGTGCGTTGTACAATCGTATGGTGTAGCAAGAAAACAGCCGAGCAACACCACGCAGTAGTTGCAGCAGTAATTACAACAAACGAGGTGGGCAGAAGAAAAATCAGTAACCACCGGCGTTGTGGTGACCACCACCACCACCACCGCCTCGATTTCGCAAGCCACCTGCATTCTCCTGTGTGGTCATCTCCACACTGCCATTGCTGTGTGTGCTATTTGAAGACTCCATACTGCTGCCCTCCACCTGTGTTGAAGGCGTTGAGGTGCATCTACATCCATCCCCAACAAGTCCCCACCTCAACACAATACCTTTTTGTGTGCATAGCCTTGCTGTTCCCCTGCTGCCTCCTGCACAAACTGCTGTATGCTGTGCACCGTATTCTGTGCCACTCGCTGTATTGTGGGGACAAGTTTGGCAGACAGCGCAATCAGCCCTGGCAGCAATCCCCGTTGCATCTCAGTATCTACATCAAGCTCTTGATACACGGTCTGTGTGTATAGTGGGAGATATATGGTGGTGTGTGGGGAGGGTTGTGTGGTGGTGCACAAGGAGAAAAGATGTGTATGATGGGGAAAACAGGGTGTACAGTGAGGCAGCAGGCATTTATTTGCGTGTATGCCTCCTCCACCATACATTGCCATGCAAAAACACCACCCCCCACACATCATACCCGTCCAAAGAAAAACACAAACGCAAAAACCATCAACCACAAGGGGTTGTACACCAGCGCCACAAACTCGTTCCATCCCAACACCACAATTGCAGCCAATGCCCACACAGGGGGCATGCGATTGCTGGCTGCTCGATTTGCGTCTTGTGTTGCAACCGCCTGCTGTACAACCAGGTTGCTGTCTGACACAAATTGCCGCCACAGTGTGCGACATGCGGGTGGGGTGATGAGTACATGGTGGGGGGGTACGTGAGGCCACTCTGCGAGCCCAAGCAGCTCTGTGGTATCTTCTGAAGAGGAGGATGGCATGCTGGAAGCATGCTGTGGTAGTGGAGGCATGTTGTTATGATCATCATGAAGAAGAGTACCATGAATACCTGCTGTGATGCTTGTGTACACATGACACCACACACGCATGACCTTGTGTACGTGTAGTTAATACAAACCACAAACACACACAAACACACCACCAACACACATACCGCACCACTGGCAGTCACCAGGCCCCCCACAAACCCATCCACAGCATCATACGCCTCCCCCGCCACACGAATCACCGCCAGCTGTGCCAACAGTCGCCCCGCAGCCCCCCTCGCTGTACTCGCAAGCTGGGGGATGGCAACACGGGGGCCCCATGAACGCGGCACCCCATGTTCGTCCCTTGCAAAGCGGTCTGTGAAGCGGTCCCTCAATCGAGATAGGGCGGTATTCGCTGCTTCACGCACATATGTTTCCAACTTTGACTGTGCTGCTTGGGTGAGGGTCTCCTGCAGCTCCCCCACCCGCTCCACAGGTACGTCATACCCCTTGAGTGCATCCTGCACACGCTGTGCTGCGTTGGCCACACTGCGTGCGTACAGTGTGTGCAATCGCGGCCACAGGTCGTCGGGGGGTGCATCCAGGAGGGAGAGGGTGGGGATGGCGAGGGAGTTGATCATGGTGGTGGTGGACGCGGTGAGTGTGTCTGTGACGTGGGCGTCGGTGGTGGCGGTAATCATGGTGTCGAGGTTGGTGGTGAAATCGGTGACGGCAGTGTCCACAGGCCATGTGAGGAGGGGGGGGATGCTGTCTTGCAGGGCGGTGGTGAAATGTGCAATGGCACGTGCTTTACACCTGATGCGTAGTGGTGTGTGGTGGTGTGGGGAGAAGGTGGGGAGAAGGGTGTGTGTAGAAGTACAATTGTTGTTGTTGTTTTTGGGAGGGGGGCATCACACATACTGTCATGACAACGACACACAGATACACACACACATTCTACAACACACTTCTACACACACATACTCTGTACATCTCTCTACACAAACTCACACATACCGTGCAGCTGCTTCAGCATACCCAACCTTGCCACCATCCCCACCATCCCGCCCATCCTGCCCATCCCCACCCTCCAACATCCCCCGCAACGCCTCATCAAAGAATGCCTGCCCATCCAGCTGCACATGTGCCACTTGCTGCTGCCACAGTGGGAGGGCCAGGGTGGTCAACTGTTCCTGCAGGTGTTCTCTTTTGCTTTGACTGACACCATCATCAAAGTACCTCGCCTCTTCATCATATGCTGTGGGGGTTGTGTGGTGATGATGTGGGTGGGTGGGTGATGATTTGGTGGGTGTGTTGTGCAGGTATTTGGGTTTGTGGTGGGTGCACAGGTGTGCGTGTAGGTGTGTGTGTGTTCAGTGTGGTGTGTCAGTAGGATGTTGAGGTGGTCTGCACTCTTCACATCACAATACACAAGGGTAAGAGGGAGGTAGTATGCACAAGTATGAACACACGTTATCATTGGTACACAATACCCTACAAATACCGACCCCCACCTACCTGCCAAGCACCCACCCAGCAGCCCCCCCAGCACCCCCCCAAACCCAGCCACCACTCCCCCCTCCACCCCCTCCACAAGCGCCCCCCACCCAGCCGCAGCCCGCAGCGCCTCGAGTTGATCGTGCACAATTTCATCACAACGTATATTGGCCACCATGACCCGGTGGGCAGGGAGGTTGAGGTCTTTGTTTGCCCGAACAACCTCCCATATTTTCGACATATTGAGTTCTACGGTGCTGCTGGGTAGTTTATCATTGCTGACTCGTACAAGGGTGTCATCTGCTTCTGTGTTTGGGAATGGGAAGGGGGGTGGGAGGGTGTGGGAGGGTGTGTGTAGAGGGGGGGTAGGGGGTTGTGTAAGAGTGTGCATCAGATGAGAATCACCTCCTCACAACTCCAATACACACACACACACACACATACACCCTCACACACCATCAGATGAGAATCGTCTCCTCAGCATGACAGCCTCTGCCCTGAAATCCTCCTCACGCTCTTCAAAATTTGACAATGCAGCATACTTGACCTGTGTGAGGTGTGTGTGTGTGTTGTGTGTATGTGTAATAAGTGTGTGCAGTGAGTGTGTGTATGCATGCAGGACCATATACACTGTCATACACAAAAAACACACACCAAAACAACACGTACCCATCGAAAACATTGCCCACCTACCCCTACCCACACCTGCCCACACCTACCCCACAATCACACCTCAAAGAAATCGGTAAAGCTACTCTCTGTGTACTGCTTTGGTCTGGCTATGGCATCCCACATACGCCCCAGATCAGCCTCCCACACCTCAATCATCTTGTCCAATGGTGTTTTGGTGCGATCACGAAACACAAATAGCAGCACAGTGCGGCGCTTATTGGGGGCAGGGGTGAAGAGCTTGAGGTTAACCTAAAGGGGGGGGGTGTATATTTGTGTATTGTGTACATGTGTATTGCAAGCATGTAGGTGTATGCATGTAGATAAATGTGCAAGCACGTAGATACTTTCGCAAGCACAACTGCATGTACATCTGCATGTACGCCTATGTGCAGCCCATACATCCCATCACCCCACCAAATACATACCTGAAATATTGTTTTGAGCAATGGTTTACCAGCACCACTCTCACGCCCAATATCCTTGGCCCACATGTTGATGAGCACCACATCTGCCACTGCAAGGGCAAACAGAGCTGTTTGGCGCTCAAAGGATGTGTCATCCTCACCACGTTCCCGGCCATCGTTACCCTCCAGATCCAACACCACGGTGCGTGGGTGATCGATTTTTGGTGATACTGCCATCCAGATGCCCTTGGTGGTTTGTTGACGACCTGTCATTGCATTCATCTCGGCAAAGTTGGTACCAAACTGATGTGGGGGAATGTGATGGTGGAGTGATCGGCACGGTGTTTGGAACAGTATGCACTACAGACAATGCATCAACATCATCACATACCACATGGTTGAGCAGTGTGCTTTTTCCAGAGCTCTGAGGACCCATAATGGCAACAACTTGGTAATCACGCCCGACATCCTCCATCTGGCTTGCCCCAAAAAACTGCTCAACATCTTGCTGTCCAAACACGCCATCCCCATTGACCACCTGACACGCTAATGCCATGGTGACGAGGCGGTGGGACGCACGTCAGTGACGTGGCAGATCTATTGCTTTCAGATTGTGTGGTCCAAGCTGTTTATTCTTGATTGTTTTCTGTGATCGTTGTTTCTATGATTACATCAAGGAGGATATTTACGAAAAGCAATGCAAAAACACAAAAAACACAGCAAATCATGACTTACATAGCACCGCCCACCCAGCCATTGCCCTTGACTGCAGTTCTGCTGCGCACTTCAACCAACTCCCCATCAGGTGCATATTCTCGCGACAAGACGTGCACCTGCTCCTTGGCGCTGACATAGTAGCTGCTAATACGCAACCCTTTGCGTGCTGCAATGGCGCCATTATCCTTTGGGTTGGGCACCATCACCAACTCCACTGCAACGTTGCCAGGCAGCCACAGCACACCACCTTCCTCTGTGACACCCGCACCCTGTGTGTTTTTGTGTGAGTGTGTGGTGATTGAGGACAAACGTTGGTGGGATGTGTGGTTGTGAAAGGGAAACTGCATTGCCCATACACAATGCATACCACACGTATACAATGCATACACTAAATACACAGTGCATACAAAACATATCCCATGCATACAACATACAAAATGCATACAATACACACGCCCCCGCCCCCCATACCGTGGTCCCCCCCACTCGCCATCGTTGTTCTGTTTCCTGACTGCTGTACTCCCACACTTGTCGTTCCTGCAAGGTGTTGGGGTCCTGTTCCCATACTGGGGATGCCCACACATCAAATGCACGCCACTTGCCATCGAGTATTGCTGCTGATAGTCGCTGCCTGGGATGGGTGGGGCGCATGGTTGGGTGTGTGTGCGTGTCACAAGGTGTGTGCATAGGCAATAAACATTATACAATATATGCAGCAGTGCCCTCCCCAATATACAAATCTCCCCAACCATTCCCAACACCCCAGCCCCTCCATCCTACACCCAACAACCCACCCCCAACACATACTTGCCAACCAGTGGTTGTTGTGTTGGTTGTTGATTAAATATAGATGCATTGGTCCAGCCATCAGGGCCCTCACCCTCCCATGTCTCCAACAGCAGGGCTACTCGTAGTACCTCTACATCCAACTCCGTGCCATCTTGACCACCTGTGTGTGTGTATGTAACACAAGGGATGCGAATGGTGTGTGCGTGTGAAATACAGAAAACAGAATGGTGTGTGAGTGAGAGATTACAGGAAACACTGGGTATGTGTGTCCCAACCTTTACCCCTCCACCCCACATACATACCCCTCCACCCCATATACACACCTGCTATTGATAGTGTTAGTTTGACCCTCAGTCTCTCCTCCCCGTTGACCATCATGCAGTGCTCAATCACAGATGTCTGCCTAAACATGGACGCATTTTCCCCTGCCACCATCATTTCCCCTTCACCATAATCATCATCAAAGGGCATGCTTGCGTCTGTGTAGCCACCTGTGTAGATGGGGTGTTGGCTGTGTACTTGTAGATGTGCGTTTGTGTAGATGTGCGTATGTAGGGATGTGTGCGCAAATCCAAACACAACACGGACGCAAAGGAAGGAGGTACTGCTATATCACAAAGGAAGGAGGTGGCAACACACAGAAAAGCCACAACCACATTGCACCCACCCAACCACACCCACGCCCACCCACCTACCCAACACCACACACAATATACACATGTTATTATGTACACTATTGTACCCTTTATCACTCACCAGTCATTCTCTGTTCCACTACAGCTGCAAACTCTTTCTCCAGCACATCATCTACCCCAGGTGGCGGCAAATCCAATTCATACCTCTCTTCTTCTGCACTCACAAACACCTCCTCATCCTCATCCTCATATTCCCCCTCTTCATATTCCCCCTCCTCTCCGTCATCCTCCTCCTCCTCCTCCTCCTCATCATCATCATCATCAGTAAAGGCCAGGTTTTCCAATTCCAATAAAAGCTGTTGCTCCTCTTCATCTGTCAATACAACCCCTTGTTCACCTGTCTCTGTCATCAACACAATACCCTCTCCATCCTCCCCTTCCTCTCCCTCCTCCTCCTCCCCTTCCTCTCCCTCCTCCTCCTCTCCCTCCTCCCCCTCTCCTTCCTCTCCATACATCTCCTCCTCTCCTTCCTCTCCCTCTTGTGCACCACCACCACCAGCAGCAGCAGCAGCAAGTATGCTCTCAGCAAGTGCATCCTCTCCTGTCATCACACGCCCCACATCAGCACGGGACACAGCACCACTGGGGAGGGGCACTGCTGCTGTGCCTTCAAGTGCTGCTGCTTGCATGTGCACATCAGTGCCTGTGTGTGTGGGGGAGATGATGGTTGTGATGTGTGCACGTGTGTGTGTGGGAGATGATGGGCGTGGGGGAGATTGTGTGCATGAGGTATCATTATAATATGGCATCATTGTTCGTAAACGTAATGAACAGTGATGAACAATGATGAACAATGCTGCACATGTACACAACTCCCACCCAGCCCAAAACAACATACAATCCTACAAAAAACCACCGCCCCACCCAACACACAAAATCACTGCCGCTACCTATAACAGAGGGCCCCAATGAATACGTCCCACCATCAAAATACACCAAACCCCCATCATCCTGATATATCTCCTCCACATCATCAGGCTCTGCTGCTGTGTTTGTATTACCATCAGTACCCTTACTATTACTATCAGTATCCCCACCATCATCAGTACCCATGGTGTTTGCAGCGTTGCCACGTGTCTGCCCACCAGCATGTGTATCCAGCCCACTCGACACCGCCAGTGCCTGCTCTGCTGCTGCCCTCCATATTTGTCGTACAATACGATCCGTGCCGTTGTCATCAGCCTGGCGACGCTCCATGGTGACTGTTTGGAGCGTGACGAGGGGTTGGTTTTTGGCATCGAGTGCAACTGGCTCGGGCTCACCTGTGTGGTGGGTGGGTGGGAGAGTGTGGCATGAGGTGCCTGTTGATGTGTGTCAATGGTTTGCTGATCATCAGATGTACATAGAGCTGGCACCACCACCACCAACAACAACAAAAACACACCGGTCATGGGATTGAACGCTGCCATCTGCCCACGCCACTCGCCATTGGACAAGCCACAAAAGGTGCTCCAGAATGGCATGGTGATGCGTTCCAAGCCGGTAAGATGCTGGGAGATGTGTACAGCAAGTGGGGGTGCCAGGGAGGGGTTGGGGGGTGGCTCATTGCGTTTGGATGTTTTCGATGGCTGCTTACTGCCACCGCCCCCTGATTTTTTCTTGCCTCGTCGATTGTTTCCGCCGCCACCCTTGTTGCTAGAACGTTTGGGATTGGCACACGTGATTGTGCGGGTCTGGCGACCTGGTGTTGTGCGTTGGGGGTGCAACGACACCAACCGATGCATGCTCGCCTGCCCGACTGTGGTTGGGAGTGGTTGCAACAACATAGTGTGTTTACTGATGTGAGGAAGGATTGTTTGAGATTGGGCTGAGGTTGTTTTTGTTGTGGTTTGTTATTTGTTTTTGTTGTTTTTACAGAGCAACATTGCCAAAGCACTGTTACACAACATCGATGCTGTGGGTCTCATGCACCCCAGCCATGCTGCTGGAAATTATGCATTCCGGTGTAAAGACTATGCAAAAGCCATTGAATATTATACAAAAGCTTTGGAGGATGATATTGGATTGACAGACACAACAACACGCTCCATCATCAATAGCAACAAGTATGTGATGTTAGTGATGCCAGGAGGAGGTACACTTTCAAACAAACACAGTGATGTATGTGGCACATCACACAGGGCTGCTGCATGGCTCAAGCTTGGCAATTTCAATGCAGCACTAGACGACGCACAACGAGCCACACAACTCGACCCCAGGTGGGTTGGTTTGGTAATGTATCGTGCACTATGCACATGCATTGTGTGTTTTGTACATGCCTTTCAAAATGTGTTTTCCATGCCATTCAGTGGCATGGGCTATGCATGTACGTTGACATGCATATTCTATCATAACACCAACGTACACACACACTACCACCATCAACAACAATATAGCAATGGGAAAGCATGGTACCGTCAGGCCTGTGCACTTGCTGCCCTAGATCACACCAAAGAGGCACACACTGCTGCCCTGCATGCTGCACAACATGTCCCACAACCCCATGCAGACGTTGACCGGTTGCTCCATGCGTTGACCATTAGTGATGGAAAAAGTGCAACTGGTGGTGGAAAAAATGAAACCGCTGTTCCTGCTTCAGCTCAGGCATGTGTTTCTTCTCCCAATAGCAATCCCAAAAACACCAGCAATACTGACAACACAATCAACAGTGGTGCAACCACCACAACCATCACCACACCGAATCCGCACCTCCTGCAATCCCTCCTCCCGCCCCTTTTTCAAGACTCTATATTCATCCCCACACCCCATGGCCACCAATACAACCTGATGATACTCCTACATGGGCTAGGGGACACCCAACAGCCATTTGCTGACCTGGCACGCAGCATGATGCTTCCGGATACAGCTTCTCTGGCATGTGGGGGGCCCTGTGTGGTACCTGAAACGGGGGGCCGGTCGTGGTTTGCGGTGGAGTGGGTGGACGAGGAGGAGGGGGATGGGTGTAGTGTTGAGGTAGGGCATTTTTTTTGTGTGGTTGGTGGGGGGAGTGGTGGTTGTGTATGTGGGTATACTTGTTTGTGAATATATGTGTCATTGGCCATGAGCCTAGTCAGTCAGTGTCTGTGTGAGTGTGTGTCATATGCCAGCGTGTGGTTTACAAACAGCATATACAAGCAATACCAACAACAGCACACCCATTATGTGTGGATATCATGCACACCCATTATGTGTGGATATCATGTACACCCGTTATGTGTTGATATCACATCCACACCCATTATGTGTTGATATCACATGCACACACAGTTGGTAGAGGATGCTGTGCAGCGGCGTACAAGTGTGACCAACACAATACAACAGCTGACAGCACTGATAGATGTTGTGTATGAGGCAGGGTGGCCATATCATAGAATACACATGTTTGGCTATGGGCAGGTGGGTGTGTATGTGGGTATGCTAATGAGTGTATACAACGCATGTGCTAATTTGAATGGTATACAACACATATTATGGCAAGTTCTTGTCACACAATGCTCCAACACTCCCCTCCTACACTCCTCCCCATACACACAGGGTGGTACAGCGGCATTGCATGCAGCACATGCCTTAGCCACACGTGGCCACCCGATTGGCTCGTGTGTTGCAGTGTGTGCTGCCATGCTACCAGAATATGCCACACCATCCAATGCACAAGTACCACAGCCAACAACGCAGGTGCTCTTGATGCATGGGGTGCATGATGACACAGTCACCCCACGCCACGTACAGCAGAGTGTGGAGCGCCTTACTGGTGCTGGAATGCGTGTGCATACTCCTGTGGCATTGCAGCGGGGAGCGGGGATGCTGTCTGGAAGGGCAGAGATGCGTGTGGTGATGGAGTTTTGGGGGGGGGTGCTGATGGCAGCCCCGCCCGAGGGTGCACAAGAACTTGTGCGTTGATATATGTTTACAGTTTTTTACAATTTTTGCCAGTTTTTGTTATCATCATACACTGTTCCAGCCCACCCAACAACTCCAACCCAACAACTACCACACAAGATGACCAGCACATGGGCATCAGCGTGGCAAGATGCCGCAGAGAAAGCAAAGCAGATGGCAGCCAGTTTGCAAGAGTCTACCAAAGTGGATTGGGAAGCTGCAGCAGCCAAGGCGCGTGCAGTGGCTTCTCAGCTGCAGGAAAACGGGTCGCTGGTTGCATCGCAAACCCAGCAGATCACCCAGCAGCTGTCCGAAACCACCAAGGTGTATCATGCACATTGTGCGACATGATGTGGAAAACATCAGGGTGTTGTTGGGTGGTGGTTATAGAGGAATGACCTATTTATTGACCACCATGCCCATTTACTCACAGCAAAAGCTGCAGGATTTGAAGCTCAATGAGACTATTGTGAACATAGAAGACAAGCTGAATGACTTGAGCAAGAAGTTGGACAATGAAAGCAAGGCAGAGGTGGGTTGGATGGCATGCATGTTGCTCGTGCATGTATCAACACACACACACACACATCAACACACGCACACTGTCCATGATGATCATGCTGACACAGGCCATCAGTGAGGAGGAGCTGCTTGCATTTGGTATCACACCAGATTTTCAAGAGTTTGTGCGCAGCCTCAACTACAGCGTGTTTCGGTAGGTGATGTGGACCATGATGAGGCTGTCCTGTTGTACATACAGTACCACATGTATTACCCCCACAGAGACTTTCCGGATGAGCAGCTGCTGTCATTAGAGGATGAAGAGGACTGTCAGGGTGCACGCACCCAGCGCCTCACACCATGGCAGGTATGTCACAGATGATGATGATGATGTACGAGTGTCTGATATGTTACACAAATACACATATTCATCAACATGTGTACATGTCTGCAGCAGCTATGCACCTACGCCCACACGTATACACCTATGCACACACGTATACACTTATATACACATCTATACACACAGGCACGTCATGCTATTGTTATTGTACAAACAGTGAAAGAAATAAATGAGCTCCGATTTGTGTTGTGTCCACGGTATGCATGTAATTGCTCTGTGTGTATGTTAACTTGTGTGTATGTGTCATCATGCATGTACATGTTGTTTCATACTCCATATGCACCCCCCCCTCTATATGCACACAAAAAAGCAACCCACATGCAGCAAAACACCACTCCAACATACACTTCCCACACAGACGCATGACAGACGATCGATTTTGGACCATATACTTTACCTTGGTGAAGAAGCAGCTTCCCCGTAAAGCATACCATCGTGACACACCCGTCCCCACCTTTGCACCACCACCAAAAACAGCAGCAGCAGCAGGTGGGGGGCAGGGTGCTGTGTCTGTGGATGCAGTGTCACAAAAATTGAAATCAACATTGCAAGGTGTGGGTGTGGGTGTGGGAGTGGTTGGATGTGGTTGGATGTGGTTGGATTGTACATGTGTGCATGACAGTGGGAGAGGGTGCAGTGTTGTTGTTGATGTTGTTGCATGTATGTGTGTGGTGTGCAACACCTCAACACCATATGTACACCACATATGTATACACCATATATACACCATACATACCACACCCCCTCTACACAGGTGGTTTCTCCTCCCTCAGCCTCCCTGGTTGGAATGCCACCACGACGACAGATGCAGCAGCTCCCACCACCGCCACCCCCTCGACCGACAGCCACGACGCTGCACACCACCCAGCCACCCCACCAGCACAGCACAGCATGCTCGAGTACGATCCCGATTTGGAAGAGTACCTCAAAGTGGCAGAGGCACCCATGTCTGGTGCTGGCAGTAGTGCTGGGGAGGTGTATGGTGGGGAAGAGGAGGGTGATGAGGATGAGGAGAGTGATTTGGATTTGGAGGGGTACTTTAACCAGCTGCAGGCAGATGGGAGTGATGAGGAGGATGAGGGTGGGGAAGAGGGGGAGGGAGGGGGGGGGGGTGAGGATGAAGAGGATGAGGATGATGTGCAGGATTTGGATGATGCATTGGCAGAGTTGCTCAAAGGTGATGATGACTAGCAGTGGTGGTGGTCTTGGGTATGCATACGTGGTGGTGGTGGGTGTGGGGGGCATACATGTATCATTTCGTTGATGGTGGTGTGTGTATTTTGTAACAATTTCCCACCATATCTCAAACAAAAAATACACACTGTGTGCACGTTCGCAACGGGGGCCTGGCCTGGATGTGTGCCCTTTGAAGAGCCTTTGAAAAACCCTAGCTTGGGCATTTAGAAAGGCATATGTCAACGTAAAAAACACGAGCAAATCTCACATTGTTATAGGATATTCCCACACGCACCCATCAGTGGTGCATAGCAAGGCTGCTGAGAGACCACAACAGGATCTGTGCACCGTGGCATCCGCACCACCTGCTTCCAACAAAAACGCCCCTGCAGCTCCCGACACCCCCGACAAGACAGACAAGCAAGCTGAGACCATCATCGACAAGCACTTGAAAGCATGGCAAAAGGCCTCTGTAGATGTTGTTTGGTGGCAGGGGATGGCGCAAAGTTTCACTGCCACTCGCACATGTTGGCATTGCATTCACGTGTCCTGGAAGCATGCATGTTTGGCGATGGTGCAAAGCATGACACCCCTATTATGTTTCACAAGGCCATTAAATGCAAATCCAGCAGGGACCTGCAGCTGCTTGTGGGCTACTTGTACAACACAAACCAGCATCAATATCTTCTCCAGGTTGTAGGTTGAAAGCTGAGGGTTTTGGTGCGCGAGTGGGTCCTCACACAACTCCTCCACATATCAACACAGCTCCCCATGGACGACATCCTCACAATGACAAGCCTTGCTGACGAGTATGAAATGCCCGGTTTGCTCGCAAAATGCAAGGGAGTTGTACAGGACCGGGTGCTGCAGCAAGATATGCTCAAGATGTCTGTGGAGCCGCATGGGGTGCTCGAGTGGGCCCTCATTGCACAGCACTACCACTTTGACAAGCTGCTGGCAGAGTGCGAATGGATGATCATACGGTAGTGCTGTGCTGTGCTTTGGGGGGGTTGTGCAACATGATGCTGAATCATGACTACGCTTGTGCTCGTTTCGCGTCAATCACACATTCAGGCATCTCAAAGATCTGCAGACAGACAAGAGAATCTACCAGCTGTCTACAGAGTCATGGAATCATATTGCACTTGCGTATGAGGGGCGCGGGGTGTGCAGTGACGTTCGCACCATATTCAGCGTTGTCTGCGATAAGCGTGCTTATGGCAAGTTTCCCCTCGGTTGTCAAGGTTGCCGCCTTGGTAAGGCACGAGATGTTTTGGACAGCAATTGGACACCCAGTGCAGACACGCTCCTCCAGTGGGCCAAGTACAAATAGTGCAGCTGATTGTAGGATTACATGCAGGCAGCGTTGGTGGGGGGGGGGGGCTGTGAGGGTCCCGGATACACGTGTACATTTTTTTACATTATACTGTGCACATACACATGCAGCATGCTCCTGTTGCTTACAAGTATTACCAAGACATTGCAGTTGTCTGTGTACAAGCCACACTTTGTTGTCAATCACAAACACGACCATCAACATTAACAACACAGTTTACATACATCCCTGCGTATCACACTCTGCCTGACAGTCATCCCTCCTCTCCCCCTATTGACAGTGCAGCATGCACAGCACCCATGAGCTCCTCATCAGAATCATCATTGGCAGTGAGAGAAGAAGCTTCCATACCTATGTGGGTGTTGATGGGATCAGTGTCTCATCATACACATGCACATGTACACTCATTAATCACACACACACACACACACACACACACACACACACACACACACACACACACACACATATCTACACTCAACTATCAAAACACCCACCCCACACCTTGAAACAGTTGGGCACCATCAAACAGCGCAGCATACACCTGCCCCGCACAAACAACAGCATCATCCATGTGCACGGATGCATCTGGTCCAGGCACAAGCACCAGGCCCTTGGGTGTTTTTGCATGCATGCTGGGTGTTTGTACAACACCAGCACCATCATCATGATGGTGGTTCGTGCTACTGTCATCCTGCTGCTGGTAGTATGCGGACCATACCACAGGAGATGGCAATGACGATGATGGGGGTGATGATGATGATGATGTATGTTCTACATGGGTGTTGCTCGTTGGTGTTGATGGTGGTTGTGTGAGGAGTCCAAGTATGGGTTGCAACAGGGAGTGAGGCGTGTGCATAGTGGTGATAGTAGGAGCAGGAGCGCTGCATGTGAGGTACACCAGCTGCCTGCATTGAATGGGAGAAACACAACGTGTCACTGTTGTGTGTGTATGAGCATCAATACATCATACATACACCATACATACATCACATTCAACACAATACACCCACATCACATTCAACACAATATACCCACATCAACCCACACATATACACCCCACACACGCACCTCTGGTGTGGACACACACCCAGCCCCGGCCCCAGCACCACCCCCCACACCCGAGGGCTCCCCAGCCCCCCGGCTCCTGGTGGAAACACCACCACACACCCAACATCCACCACAGCGCCCAGTGCTGGCAGTACACCCTCTATGATGGCAATACACCTAAATGTACTGCTTGGTGATGAGGATGGTTGCTGTGGTGGGGTTACTGCTGCTGGATGACTTGCTGCTGCTGCACTTGATACACCTGCCTTACCAGCTTCACCACCATCCCCACCCAACTGTGATGTCACATTCCCCACCACCCTCCTCCCCCTCAACACCTGTCCCTCGCTCGTCCGCACCCCACACACCACCCCCTCCGCATCATCCACCACCAGCCCCGCCACACCCCTGCGCAACACAAACGTGGCCCCCTTCACTGCTGCCAGTCGACTAAATGCCTGGGCATACTCACCACTGCCATACATGGACGCCAAAAACGGGCTGCTTGCTGGCCCATACACACCAATAGACTGTATATATTGTTTCACAGCAGCCATGCCTTGGGTGGGGGTGAGCGGTGTGTCGTTGGGGTGGTGGGATGCGGCGGTGTGGGCAATGGCATGCAGGGCAATGGTGTGCATTGGGCCGGTGAGGCCTTGTTGTGTGAGGTATTGGGTAAAGAGGGGGGGTTCCTGTGATGGGTGCATGTAGTTGAGTTGGTTATCATACACTATCATGTGATGATCGTACCAATTGCAATGATTGATACTTTTTCATGCGTGCGCACAAATAATTACAAATAATTAACAAATAATTGAATTTCACAAGCAAACATACCTCTGTTGCTGCTGTTGTTGTGTGTTGTTGTGCTGCACCATGTTGTTCTTGTGTTGCGTGTTTGAGAAATCGCATGAGTTGTCGTTTTTCCTCGAGTGACAATTCCTTGTTTTGAAACACATCTGCTCGTGATGCCGGTACTTGATGCAACTTGCCTTGCTGCCATATGTGACTGTGAGGGGTGTGGGTGTGTGAGAGAGAGTGTTATTGTTGTGATTCATGTACATAGTGATTTGTTGTGCTTGAACACCACACATTAGCATGCATATACGCATATGTACAACACATACACATGTATCTCAACCATACATACACCCTATACAGTCACACAACCCAGTACCTGGCACCAAGCAGTTTGAACTCTAGGTAATTATACACAGTGGCTTTGAGCAACAGCTGCATAGAGGGTCCCTGACAAAACAACACCTATGTCGGAGGATGTGTGTAGAATGGGGTGCGGTGAGGTGAGGCATGGTGGCGAGGGGGGCAATGGTGATGATGTGTGTTGCATTGAACAACATGGTGTACTGTGTGTGTGATGCCATGTACTGTGATGTACAGTAGTATTATTGGTCAACAGTCAACATGTACATGAAACACCCACCATCCACACCAGACCTTGGGTGCAAGGTCAATGCTGTAGGCACTACTGCTCGATGCAAGCTGCTCATCAAGGGGGGCACTAATGTACACGTTTGATATGCAGGGCGGTGCCCGACCTATAGCAACTGTTGTTGCTGATGGTGATGCATCATCATCGTCGCTTCCATCTTCAATCCCATTTGCACCCGCTTTGCATGCCTCACATAGCACATCATAGAGCTGCCGCAGGTTGAGGTTGGCCCACATGCCACCATAAAATGGGTTGCTGTCGAGCACAAGCACCTGCTTGCCATCTGCCGCAGCAGCGCTGTGTGCCATGGTGTGGGGTGATGTGTAAAGGATTTGGTCTTGATGGTAGTCAATTTGCTGTCTCACCAACCTTGCAATGATGGTCTCAATCAATCCTGTCGAAAGCACAATCAGATCATAGTCCAAGTCTTCAATATGTTGATGCTCCATGATGGATTATGATGGGATTGTGTGATGGGATGTCTACAGTGCACTGATGTCCCTCAATAGCCCTCAATGGGGTTGTTGTTGGGATTATGGGCACTTTAATTTGCTTGATTTGCAAGGGCCATAGGCATGAAAAGCAACACAATAAAAACAGCAATAGAATGGATCACAGTGCATTTATTCCAACACAAAATCTCGCAAACTGCACATCACAACGTATAATATTAACCATCCCACGTGCAACGATACCACAAGATCTGTAGCAGCAACATCACCAACTACCAAAACACACACACCCACGTACAGCATATAATGGATCCAGTGCGAGATCTTAATGCACCTGTTGCACTGGGGGTACGTGCTGCTTACAAACCACTGGCATCCACACCTGATGGTGCATGATGCATCACTCCTCATCCACTCTATCCCTAAAAACCCAAAACAGACAACCATCATGGCTGCCACATTTGATGGGGGCGTCATCCTGGGCGCAGATTCGCGTACATCCACAGGCACCTATGTTGCCAATCGTGTTACAGACAAGCTCACCAAACTCACAGACAACATTTACATTTGCCGTTCTGGCTCTGCAGCAGACACACAAAACATCACAGCATACCTACGATGGTATTTGGCCCAGCATCAAATGGATATTGGAGAGGATGTGGAGGTGGCCACTGCCGCCAACATGGCCATGCAAATGGTCTACCAAAACAAGGTGGGGTGTCTTCTTGCAGTTGGTTAGGACATAGTTGATAGTAAACAACACCCCATATACATAATTCCTTTACACGACAATCACACCACCATCACACACCCCTACATCACAGAACATGCTCTCTGCCGGGTTGATTGTGGCTGGATGGGACAAGCACCTGGGAGGCCAGGTGTATGCCTTGCCATTGGGTGGCACACTCACAAAAACACCATTCACCATTGGTGCGCGTCGTTTGTGTTTTGGGGGATGGTCACCATGTTTCGCAGCATCAACACCCTGTCCCTCCAACCCAGGTGGCTCTGGTTCTGCATACATCTATGGCTTTTGTGACAAGCACTGGAAGGATGGGATGACAGAGGATGAGTGTCGGTCGTTTGTGACACGATCGGTCGCACTGGCGATGGGTCGAGATGGGTCAAGTGGTGGGTGCATTCGTTTGGCCATCATCGACAAGAATGGTGTACGGAGGGAGTTTATTCCAAATACCAAGGTGCCCTTGTTTGAGGCTGCCACTGGGGAAATCCCCCCTCCCTCTTCTGTCGTTGTTGGGTGAGGGCAATTGTAACATCATCATGTTTTTGTTGTGTTATTCTCAAAACGTTTGCAAAGAAAAGACAGTATAAAAGAACAGTAAACTGTCAAACCTCACACGATCCTCTCTCCTGTTGCAGAGTCCCATCCACTACAGGTTTGCCATCCCTAGAACTACAAACAACCCGCCACACAAACACAAATGGCAGGCGTGGGCAATTTGTTCTTGGGCACATTCCTATTCTTAATTGCCGAGGCAGTGGGCTTTGCAGCTGTTGCATTTTCCAATGCACCCAAGGGCAAAAAGCAACTCAACCAAGTATTAGTGGCAACCACCGTCGTGTGCTGCTGGAGCATGTGGGCAATCATTTACATCGCACAAATGCACCCACTTGTGAGACCAATCATCCCAGCACTTTGATGACGAGCGCAGGAATCCTAGGGTTGAAGATGCCACACATAATTTTGTGATGTTACACAGCGCCTGTTGCAGCGCCTGTTTTATATGGTACATTGTACATTGTAACAATCAACACCCCACACCAGAACAACTCCTCAATAGCATATCTGGATGGTTTGCGCATCTGCAAACACCACCGTGCTTGTTACAGACACCGTCACACCCCCGGGATATCGATCAGGGTGCCACTCGAGTGCAGTTGACGATCCACTCCACGCACCCAAGAGCGAGTTGGGCGTCACAGATGTGGTGTGCCTGGTGGGCATGTCCACGTTGCGCTTGCTGCAGCATGAGCTGGTGGATCCCTTGTGCTCGAGCAATGGACGGGGTCGGCAATCCTGTGATGTGGCACCGTGCGTACAACACCGTTTGTATCCCAAAATACCCCCCCAAAAAATACCAACATACCACGCCATCAGGGGCCCACAGCGAGCGCCCCCCGCCGACATGTCGACACGATGTGCACCCATTGGCGTGACGCTGAAAGGTTGTGGTGTGATAACTGCGTTTGTTGCAGCACGACCATACCAACCCGTTGCCGTTGAGACGGCCCCCACTAAAGAGCACCCCCGTGTGAAAGCGACACGAGGCCGGGGTGTTGCTACCATCACAGTAGTCGAGCTGGCACCGCTGGCATGAACGCTGGCGGGCAAGCACCCGATACATGATCCATGCTGTTGTGAGGGTGTCACCACGAAGTGTCGCATAGTGGATGGCTTGATTCTTTGCCAGGCAGAGGGTTGTTGCGTCGGACATGGGGAAATCCACCTTGACGTAGTGCTCCCACAGCTCTGCACATGCACGAATGCGTTCAAGATATGCTTTGGAAACGCTGTGTGGGTGTTGTAATTGCGAAGTTGTGCATGTGAGTTGAGCAACAGGGTTGTAACTGCGAGGTTGCATGTGGTTGGTGTGTAATGTCGTCGGGTATCGACGCACCTGCTCAAGTCGTTGACATGACCAACTGGAAGGTGACGAAGCACAGCAACAAGACACTCGTTGGGAAGCGACAGCAGAGTTGTAGGAACATCCACCGCTTCCTCCTCCATCGTGCGCTGTACTGTTTCGTGTTTGTTTCGTGTTTGTCGTATTTACAACACGCAGCTGCAACGCTATTTGTACATGGGTGCTTAAGGCAGGAAAAATGAGAAACACCTGTTGCAAGCTTTGTCACCACAATATCTCGAGCGACCACAGTCATCATTGCCTTGCTGCAATCAACCCAGCAACCTGCACACGCAACTCTGCCATCATCGCCTTGCTGCAATCAATCCAGCAACCTGTACATGCAACTCTGCCATCATCGCCTTGCTGCAATCAACCCAGCAACCTGTACACGCAACTCTGCCAATTCTCTCTGCAATGCCGAGACATCCACTCCACCCGCATGCACAACAACGGTGGGTGGCTTGGATGCCACACGCAATATCATCAACTGAGGAGGGGTGTGGTGGTTTGGTGGTTCCTTGTGTGTATTCCACAAAACCCAAAACACAACACACACGCCAACGCACCTGCATGTACAGTACACACAGGCCCCAAAACATGACTGCCAACATGATCAAGTTGTTGCGGTCGACCAAAAACGACTGGAGCGACTTGGTGACTGGCGTCCATGGTGGTGTACGATGTTGGTGATCATGTTGGTGATCATGATGTTGGTGACTTGGCATGCTCATGTGTGGCTGCTGTGATGTGCATGGGGAAACACATTTGTACGTGAACATCATGAAGAAAAAAACAACCGTTTTGTTACGAACACACCGTGGCATCATCCCGCACCTGATGCCCCGCCCTGCTCTGCACCTCCTCCCCTCCTCCTCCTCGCACAGGCAGAGGTATGAGGCTGCTGCTCTCCTGTTCCTTGTGTGGGGTGGGGTTGCTTGAGGCATCACCAGGTGTGACGATGCCACTCGAGTCATTGTCCACCATCGTGGGTGTTGGTGTGTCGCTGTTGCGTAAACCTGGTGGGGCATGCAGCTCCTCTTGCATCTGTGTGTTTGTGTGTTTGTTTGAGGAGGATTGTTGGTTTGTGGTGCGTGGAGTGTATGGGGAATGGATGGGAGGTGTAGGCATGTTGAGGTGACACATGCGATTGTCCAACATGCAAGTACACGTGCACAAACAAACATGCGCATACATATGAACCCAGTGACATGCCAATACACACAAAACAACAATCAATACACACACAGAATATTATGACCCATATACACACAGACAAGCAACACCTAGCCACACCCTTCTCACACCCTTCTCACACCCCTCTCACACCCCTCTCACACCCCTCTCACACCCTTCTCACACCCCTCTCACACCCTTCTCACACCCCTCTCACACCCCTCTCACACCCCTCTCTACCTGTGCCACCAGATCTTTAAATGCATCTCGTGTGGAATCCAGTGCCCCCTTTCTTATAGCAGGCATGAGCAGTGTGGATTTGCTGAATGGTACATGTACATGACAGGTGAGCTCACAGCTGTCTGGGTCATCGGGGGTGGGGACCACATCCCACCTTGTTTCCACACTAAACTGTTGTTGTTGTTGGAGAGTGGGAAAAGGGGTGTGCTTATTGTGTGTGTGTGTGTGGCGGCGTTATCGTTGGTTGTTCATGTCATAAACTAGGTGATGGGCTGATGGTCATGACTATTGCACATGCATCACCACACCACAGCACAATACACACCACACACCATACAACCCCCCCCCCAAAAAAAAACAACGTACATGATCGCCGTATGGTATTTCTGGGATGACCTGTGACGTCTCAAACACCAGTTGATCCCCCTCATACAAACAGTATCGCTGCGTCTGATGACACCGTGCCTCGGGGGGCCCGATCCTGTACTTCAACGGCGAGACAAATTGCATCTCACGCACACACCCCATGGCCAACATTGCCCAGTGACTAAGGGTGATGTGCTTGTCCCCTCTCCCAGCATGAAACCGTTGGAAAAAATGGGAATCATCTGATAAAAAGCGTTGTAAAAATGCCCGGGGCGAGATGGGGAGGCGAGTGTGCATGATGCGGGTCATGTCCTTGCTGCGAGGGGGTGGGGGGCCCTCCATTTCACGCACACCCTTTTGCGCATCGGGGCGTCCTGCTGCTGGTGCTTCATCCTTTTGGTGGGTAAATGTGGGAGTAGGTGTGGGTGTGGGTGTGGGTGATAAGCAAAACCACCATTTTGATTGAAGCAAAACCACCATTATGTATAGTATGTATCATATCATTATGCATGTAAGCAACACCCCCACACAACAACACCCCCTACAACAACACCCAATATTATCACCACACACGTACATCACTGTCACTGCCATCATCAGGTGAGGGTGGGCTGTGCATCCCCCTGGTAAAGCCCAAGTGCCCATCAATGGAGGATGCCACATCGTGATCACCATCATCACTGGCACCATCCTCGTCTTGTGACATGGCGTTGCGACCTAGATAGGGGGTGAAGAGCAATGGTGAGAAGCATGTGAGAAATGCATGAGACATTTGTGAAAAGTTGTGAGAAATGCTGACAAAATTGGGGCAAAATTGGGACAAAATTGGGACAAAAATTGGGACAATTTTTTTGGAAAATTGTGAAATATGTGAGAAATGTGCGATAGGTGTACATACCAGTATCATGCCAAGATGATGCTCCACGAATGCGCCTAGACAGCTTACGACTCACCCAATTAGGAAGGCCATCTGTGCATGTGTTTCAATGGCGTGTGAATTATGCAAGCCCATATAATGCATACACACACACATATATATATATATATACACAAGCACATACCACTCTAGACACACAAGCACACACCACTATATACACACACCCGCTATACACAGACCTGCTGATGCACGTAGGCTCAACCCACCCTCCACTTGCCCTGCACGTTTCTCAGTTTGACGTGCCACCACTGCTCCCACATGTTCATTGACCAACCGAGCCATTGGACTGTGTGTGTGTGAGAGGTGTGTGTGAGGTGTGTGTGAGGTGTGTGTGAGGTGTGTGTATTTGTGAGGTTAGTGCCAAATGTGTGTGTGTGAGTGTTTATGAGAGAGTATGTAGAAATAATGTGTACGGTGTCCATGATGTAGTGTACATACACACATATACACCCCATGCAGCCCCACAATCAAACCCCAACGCACCACTTGTGGTCCCATGCACACAACATTTTTTTATACGCATCATCCCTTGACAGAAACGAGGTGAAAAACTCACGTTTGTTGTGTGGACCCCATGTCACCTCGATACTGTTGGGAAACCCATAATTACGGCGTTTGTGGATATTCGCCACCTTGTCCAGTGGTATTACTTTTTTCTTTGTGTATCCTGTATGTTGTATTGGGGGGGGGTACTGGTGGTGTGTGTGTGTGTGTGTGTGTTTTGTGTGTGTATGTATGTGTGTGTGTAGGTGTGGTACATGTATTGTGTCCTCTGTTTCGTCACTGCCACCGCCGTTACAAACCACCATAATACAAACCACCACTACATACCGAGCAATGAGCTGTAAAAGCACATGTATGATTGAAAGAGGTACAGCCGACCCTGGAGCAAAATCTTTTTGTACAGCGCACAATTATAATCGTCAATAAGGCTCTGTGTTGTTGCACAAGTGCATTATGTAATACCCATGCAATTGTAGAATGCACCCAACACACCCCAAGCACCCCCAACACCCCACACCTCGCCCTCGGGCAAGTCAAACAACACTCGCAGCTCATCGGTTTTATGTTTTACACGCTGCAGCAGTGTCTCATCAGCCCCACCAAAGCTGGCAAAGCGAGCAAGGGAGGACTTTGCAGCAACGGGTGGGGAATGCTTGCTCTGGCCTCGTGGGGGTTTGCCATCAGACAACTGCTTGGCTACTCCCTCTTCTTGTACTGGTTCCTGTACAGTTTCGAATGCCGAAACCTGTTGTGGATCCTCCTGCTGCGCTTCTTCCGGGATAAGTGAGGGTTGTTTGCTGATCAAATGTTCCAACTGAAGTTCTTGTTCCTCTGTTGCTTGACCCTCCATAGTTACGACGCAATGTTTACGAAATGCTGCAGTCCATGTTGGGGGGCAGAGTGTGTGTGACAGGTACAAGTCACAAATATACTACACCACTCTCTGGTGGGCGTTGTGTTGACACAGTTGTGCGCAGTTGTTTTTACATTTGCCAACTACATATGGGGCAACCACAATTGGCATCAACACTTGCCAACAGCCCACCTCACAACACCATGCCACCCACCCACCTGCGCTTTGATGACAGCGACGAGGACAACGCTGCTCCCCCATCCACCCATGGCGCCATCCACCACACCACCCACCTGCACTGCATATCCACTGTCCGTACAGATTTCAACAGCAATGACCGATGCTATGTGTTGCAGTTGGCATTTGCTCCAGGCAGCAGCACAGACGTAGCAGCAGCATGCAGCAACAACTTGGTCAAACTTTACAGCATCAACGAGTCACAGGTTGTGCACATACGAGACTGCATTGGTCACACATCGACATTGACGAGCCTAACATTTATTCAGCCTCATGTGCTCGCCACAAGCTCGTATGATGGAACAGTTCGCACATGGGATGCTCGCAACGGGCAGCAAGTTGCCAAGTATGTTTTAGGTTATTGTGGAATGTTGTTGGGTGTCGTAGTAATGTGGAGCGCATTCACCCCCATCAACAACCCCTTTTGCAGGTTTGCAGCCGGCCATCACGCCCTCTTTAGCTGCAGTGCTGGTGGTGACCATCACATAGCAGCAGGTGCTGATGGCAAGGTGCTGTTTTGGGATGCACGCAGCACCAAGCAGCTTGTCGCATTTGCCGACACACATGCTGGGGAGGTCACACAGGTTTGTGGGGGGGGAATGCTCACGCACGCACAGCGCATGCAGCACACGCAGCACACTTGGCTACATGCCCACAATCACCCAGGTACTCTTCCACCCATCCCATCCCAATTTCCTTGTCAGTGGATCGGTCGACGGGCTGATTGCGGTACACGATGTCTCCATCGGCCCCCTTGATGAGGATGAAGGATTTGTCGCGGCCCTCAACTTGGAAACCAGTGTTGCGCTCATGGGCTTGTATGGCAGTGATGATGGTGGTGGGATGAAGCATTTGTGGTGTACGAGTGGCACAGAGGGGTTGCACTTGTGGGACATGATGGACGCATGCACAGAGGATGGTACAGGTATAATGGGGGGTTTGTCATGGAGAAGGGATACTTGTGAAAGGGTATACCCAGGCACACAACCCAGGGCACATTCCCCAAAACATCCCCCCATTTCACACACTCTCAGGTGGTTGTGGTGTGGCTGCAGAGTCTACAGACGCCCGACAAGATCTCGCCGCCCTGCAATGCCCCGTGCTCAGCCCCACTGTAGACTATTTGGTCAACGCCCAGTACGACCACCACACAGGGACCCTCCTCCTGGCAGCCGGCACAGCACAGGGGGCCCTGGCGCTGTTTCCAGTGGGCACCAGTGCCCCGCTGTTCAGGGCCCCTGCGGTGGCGACGTGTGCAGCAGGGCCCCACGAAGCAGTGGTGCGCGCGGTGTCGCTGGTCCCGGGGGGGGCGGGGCGGCTGGTGACGGGGGGGGAGGATAGTAGGGTGTGTGTGTGGTCTGCAGAGGAGGGTGCGGGGAGGGGGGGAGGGGGTGGGGGGACGAGGGTGGCGCGCAAGGCGGGGACGAGGGTGGGGGGGAATCGACGTACCCCGTATTGATGACGGCTTTTGATGGTTGTGTGATGGTTGTGTAGTGGTTGTGTGATGGGTTGTGTACTTGATGATATTGATGTATTGATTCATATTGTTGGTATGACATCTCTCCATTGCATGTAATGGGGTAGGTAGTGACTGGCAATGTGAACATATGACAGTGTGAGCAAGACACACTTACACCATGGCCACCCCCCATCCAAAATTCCATCATCATCATCATTATCAACAAAATCATTTCTCCTCCTCGTCAGCAACACACATGGGATGAGAAGCAGCACACATGGGATGAACAAAAGGGAGGAAAACAATGAAAAGAGGGAATGCTTCCCTAGACGATACCACCAGGTTCATGCCACATCTCGTCAAAAGGAAAACAAGCGACACTCTCAAAAGGAAAACAAGGAATTGAGTGTCTCCTTGATACCACCAGCCCCATACCACACCCTTGCCAATTCCGCAAGAGTTGTGTTCATTGCAAACAGCGTGATGGCTGTGATGACCACCATGGTGATGACGAGCGCTGTGTTGAGCAGTGCCTGGGTTGATAGGGAGATTGTTTGTGGGGAGGTGTGTTGACTGTAGGTATGCTGATGTTTGACTGTGTATCTGTAGCTGTGTATGAATACAAATGTGTTGTTTTCATCATATCACGTCATATAAAAAACACATACCGTTTGCAATGTTGGCCACTCAATTAATCCAATCTCCTGCAAGACACCCTGTGTTTGTACATTGGTACATGTGCACACGTGCACTCTCACACAATTACCATCCACACCCTGCTCCCCCGCAACAACAGCGTACCTGCATCAAGTTGTCGTCCTTGGTTGCATTTGCACGGAGCTCACGGTACTTTTGTGCAAGCTGCTGGATCTCAGCATCCGTTGTCACCTGGGTGGTGAGATATGCAATGTACGTTGACCAGTGACATCCAACCTTGCAAGCCTCTACATACCTCTGTGGATCCCCCAGTTTTCGCTTCTGTACTCTCAGTATTCCCTGCTGATGATGTTGATGCTTGTGCTGGCTCTGTTTCTGCTGTGCTTGGCTCGACAGGAGGTGTGGGATCTTTTGGCAGCGCAGTACCGGGCAACTCTGCCTTGCGTTCGGTCTTTTTGCTATAGCTAGCCCAACAATGCAATGATGACAATCGATTGCGACGGGTGGCACGTACACACAAGGGCGAGGGAGCAAGGCACGGGCTGGTCAAGACACGCATGTTGGTGATAGGCAGCATGTTGGCTGTGGTGCGTGTACTGTGGTGCGTTCACAAGTGTTGTATTTGTTCTACTTTTGTGTATGGCAAATATCCATACAATCCACAAAAAAAAGCTCACTGCAGCACACAGCGCTCTACTCCCATCACCACCATCCACACTACTCCAACTGCGCCCCAGTGTGTACCTTGTATCCATTGGGTATAAACCATGGACTCAAATCCGCACCCTGCTCCAACACCTCCATGGTCTTGGGTTCAATATCTTTGAGCAGTGCATCATAGAGGGCATCATTGCTTGCCAGCAGACTCCGCTCAAACACGGAATATGCTCTCCCATCCATGGTCGTGACCCTGCCTCCTGCTTCTTCCACCATGAGCACGCCTGCACATGTGTCCCATGGTTTGAGTCGAAATTCAAAATATGCGTCAACCATGCCTGTGTGTTTGGGTGGGGGGGGGAGGGGGTGTTTTTTGGGGGGGGGGGAGGTGGAAGGGATGGACGACATGGTTTTGATGTATGTAAAACACAAAAAAATAAGCAAAACAATTGAGGTGGGATCAGTATTGTATGCCACCACAACCATCCTCATCATCAGCATACCAACAACATCATCAACAACACTACCTGCAGCAACATGACACAGGTCTACTGCTGCTGCCCCTAGCCGTCGCACACCACGTGTCTTGTCTGTAAAGTGCTGTGCGTGCATGGTGGGGGAACATGGTGCTGATTGCATGAGGGGGGATGTATGTGCGTGTGTGTACGTCCTTCCCCCTGTTCTCCCCTTTCTCCCATCTCATTTCACCTCACACCTGAAACAGCTCCATAGTTGCCAACCATGGTGCATCATGTTGATACCCAAAACCTGCAACCTATGTGTGTGTTGGTGTGTGCATTGATGTGTGCATTGATGTGTGCATTGATGTGTGTTGTGTGTAGGTAGATAATAATGTATGTGTATTTCCTGTACACATTACAAAACACACACAACCCTACAGCAATACAACAACACTACACACAATACAACACTACACACGATACGTACACCGAGCACAATTAACAACACACCAACACAACACAAAACATGCAAAACCCTACAACAACGCGCACTTCTATACGCAGTTCATCAGGCACAGGAGATGGCCAGTCAGTTACCAGAAGTGACTGGTCAAGGGATTTGGTGCGACTCACACACAGGGGGGTGCCATTTAAAAAGGCCCCTCCATTGCGTGTGGCTGTGTAGGTGCGGGTCACCCATGTACCTGGTCCACCTGGGGGGAGTGTGTAGGGGGATTGTGGGGAGTGTGTAGGGGGATTGTGGGGAGTGTGTAGGGGGATTGTGGGGGAGGTGGGGGTATTGTGGGGGAGTGAAAAGTGTTGTAATGAATGGCAACAGTAATGACGAGTGTTGTAATGAATGGCAAGAGCAATCAGGAGTGTTGCAATGAGCAGTATGATGATGAGCACGTCTGTATGCATACCAACCCCCATCAACCCTGCCCAACCTGCAAATTCGACGACACAGGCAGCCACTGGCATGGCATGACGCAACACACCCACTGACACCGCAAACGAAGGATAGCCATGCGCAAAGTTGGTGGTGCCGTCTAGTGGATCAATGCACCACAAGTAATCGGAGGATGGGTCACCTGAGAGCCCTCCCTCTTCTCCTAGTATAGCGTGGGAGTCCCCAAATGCCTTGCGCACGACGGCAAGACATGCCTCTTCTGCTGCCTTGTCCGTTTCGGTCACAATGTCTGCTGAAGATGACTTGTTAGTAATTGCACGTGGTTTATCCAGAGCACCTAGGATTATCTGTGTGAGGGTGGGGTGAAAGTCAATGTACTGTTGGTCATCATCTGGCTGCCATATCCATCCCCCACCTGCTTTGCTGCATTGGCAGCTTCCTCTGCAACACCAAGCAATTCCTTCTTGTCCACTTTGGCAGATGCACGAACAGCAAGGCGGCGAGAAACCGATCTCGACACGGGCACGATGCCCCTCGATGGAGAGACGCGCAGGACAAGCATGTTTTTCTATTCAAAGGAACACTGCTGTTCTGCAATACTGCAATACTATGTTGAAATCATCCAAGCTGTTACACCACAACCCCCTAGTCAAACAAAGAAAAGCCCATGTCCTCGTCCTCCTCCTCCTCGGGCTCCGGGGCAGCAGCGGCAGCAGCAGGAGCAGCCCCACCGCCACCTGCAGCAGGTGCAGCAGCCACCACAAATGCAGAGGGGTCCTTGAGATAATCAAACACCTTTTGGGCTTGCTTGAAGGGGTTTTCAGTCTCAATGGCGACTGCCAGCACATTCTTGTACCCCTCAATGAGCAGGTGGGGCACAGCCACAATGGTGGGCAGGTGCAGTGCCAAGGCAGCAGCTGCAATCTGCTGGATACCAGCAGACACGGCCGAGGAGAGGTCGTCGTCGGTGATGTCCAGCACCTTGGGGCTGTACAGGGAACCCTTCTCATACACTTGCAGGATGTTCAAGCCATACTGTGTGTGTGGGGGGGTATTGTTGTGTTGAAGTCATGTTGTGTTGAAATCATATTGTGTTGAAATGTATCATCATCATCATCACACCCAACACATCCCTTACACAACCCTCCCCAAAAACACACCTGGAAAGGCTTGATGCCCAGCTTGGACAGCAGGGTTGCCTCAGAGGCACCCACCTTTTCTCCTTCACGGCAAACCTGCACGTCCTGCACAATCTCAATCGTACCCTTGTTGATCTTGGTGGCAATGTTGAGCACCTGGGGGGATGATGATGTGGATGGTGTGGATGATCACATGATGATGATCACATATGTTTTCATACAACACGTATCAAATACATTGCCCCACCACCACACCATTCCACCATCACACCCCACCACTCCTCACACCTGGAAAAACGAGGTCTGAGAGGGATCCAAGCCGGTACCACCAGCGGGGATGAACACATCGTTGGGTGCCAACACACCCACGCGGGCAGCAGCGCCAACCTTGAACTCGGCAATCTTGTCACGGACCTCGGTCAGGGGCCTCTTGGTAAACACCAAACCCACGTTGCCAATCATGTGGGGGATGATGGTTGCCCAGGTGTCGTTGCCAGAGCGCTCGCAGTAGAGACGGATGCAGCGGCGGATGAGGGTGTTTTTACCCATCAGCACTGGGGTATCAATGTCACGCAATGCCTGTGGTTGTGATGGGTGGTTGATATGAGATGGGTGGGGACTTAAACGCCTCCGCATGCCATCCACACACGTACGCGACGGATGTCCATAAACTGCTTGGAGCCAACATTGTCGGCGTGCACCAACAAGGCTGTGTCGTACTCATCAAGGTACTCGCACAGGCGCTTGTCGTACTGTGTGTGTGTTTGTGGTGGTGATGGATGGATGACCGTGGTGGTGACCGTGTTGTCACATCTGCTGGTGTCTTACGAATCACTACAATAACAAACACGGCTGCAACAATTTCTGTGTCAAACAAATGTTGCTGTTGCTGTGGCAAGGAGCAGCCGACATTGCAAGGCACGCCGCACGTACCGCCTCCTTCTTCTCGAGCTTGGCTGCGGAAGGCATTGTGAATTGTCAAGACTGCAGGCCACACCAGGTCTTCAACTGGTAGGCAAGTTTAACTGCAGAATGAACGGGAGGTGTTTGCTGCTGGTTTTTGTATCAGAGAAACCCAAGTGAGAACCCAGGAGAACCCAGGAGAACCAGTTTTTTTCTAGGCAACCTACATCTGCTGCATTATATACACGACCATCCATCCCACCACCACGATCTTCACCACCACCATCATCATCAACCACCTCTGATCCCTCTACCCTGCCTCACCACCACAACATCTTATTGATTTACAGCATACTGCAATACATCATACGACGTACCAGCACCATCGCCCCTTAAAACACTGTTGATCAACAGTGCCATCAATCAACCCGGCAGCACTGCCCCCAGCTCGTCAATATGGCAACCATGGGCATGCCGTATGCCTTTCAATCCATGCTCAAAGAGGGCTATAAGCACCTCAGTGGTGTGGATGAGGCGGTGTTGAAAAACTTGGAGGCATGCAAGCAACTGTCTGCCATGACAAAGACCTCTCTGGGGCCCAATGGTGCGTGGTGTGGATGTATCTCAGTATGTCGTTTTTCAGGTGTGTGTGTGGGATGACGATCAATGTGGTACCACGACCCAGGCATGAACAAGATGGTCATCAACTATCTCGACAAGCTCTTTGTCACCAACGACGCCTCTGTCATTGTCAATGAACTTGAAGTGCAGCACCCTGCTGCCAAGCTCCTTGTTATGGCTGCTGAATCACAGCAACAAGAGATCGGCGATGGCGCCAACTTTGTACGTGGTTGGGTGGGGTGGTGGCATGATGTTGGTGTGTACACCATGCCTTTGTGCTGATGCATAATCCACTATCCATGCTGTATGTCTCCATCACAACTTCCATGACCACATGCCGTTTCAGCATCTTAACCTCCGTCCCCACCCGCCATTGCAATGTCCATCACGTCGTCACATTGTCCATCACGTCTCCACCTGCGTACACACACACAGGTCATCACATTTGGGGGTGAGTTGTTGGCAAACGCAGAGGCACTGTTGCGTGATGGTCTAGTACCTTCTGAAATTGCTGATGGATACGCCAAAGCATCTGCCAAGGTGTGTGTGTGGGTGTGTGTGGGTGTGTGGGTGTGTGATGAGGGGTGGTACATACATGAATACATGATACAATATACATATAGTATATACACCCAGGATATATATACTGGGTACCAATATACACCATCACACAATATACACAATATACACTTACATACATCATCACACCATCACAGGCATTGGAGATCATGGAGACACTGGTGTTGCCAGGCACAGACACTATTGATGTCCGCAACAAGAGTGCGGTATGTGTGTGTGTAGAATCCCTGCTGTGCATGTGTGTATACATGCAGGTGCATGTGTGCATATCATGAACAAAACACGAAATCTCTCTTGTCTCTTCATGTTTTTTTGAAAGTCCACACCCACCACCACGCAACGCCACCCTTGTCCACATCATCATATCCATGTGCTATTACCCTTGTAAACCATATGACCGCACCCACACCACCACACCCACACAACCACACACCAATACAGGTTGTCCGATGCATCAAGGGGTCCATCAGCAGCAAACAACCGGGCTGGGAGGACCTCCTTGCCTCCCTCATTGCAGATGCATGCATACAAGTCTGCCCCAAAAACGCCGGCAATTTCAATGTGGACAACGTGCGCACAGTCAAGATTGTGGGGAGTGGACTGGCGGCGTCGAGTGTGGTCAACGGCATGGTGTTGAAACGTGATGCAGAGGGGACGATAAAGAGCTTGGAGAATGTAAAGGTGGCGGTGTTTGCACAAGGGGTGGATACGGAAACCACAGAGGGCAAGGTGTGTGTTTTGGTGGTGATGGTTGTGTATCTCTTTGTGGTGGTGATGGTGTATGTGGTGTATTGTTCATGATACATTGCTGCTGCTGTTGTTGTTGTTTTGTGTATTATCCATGCATAAATTCACATCCCTGCCTACCATACACATAAGACATGTGTACCTTGACATACACCTATCCACTCACCACCACCACCCTCCCCGCATACCACACCACACCACCCACAACAACACACCCAGGGCACTGTGCTCATTCGCAGTGCAGCAGAACTGGAAAACTATGCCAAGTCAGAGGAATCAAAGATAGAAAGCATCATCAAGTCAATTGCCGACACGGGGTGCAAGGTGGTGGTATCCGGGGGTGCGTTTGGTGAGATGGCGATGCACTTTTTGGAAAAGTATGGCATGATGGCGGTGCGTGTGCCTTCGAAATTTGAGTTGAGGCGTATTTGCAGGGCTACCAATGCTGTGGCGCTGTTGAAGCTGCAGGTGTGTGTGGGGGTGTGGGTGGGTGTGGGTGGGTTTTATGTGTAAGTGTGTGTGTGTGTAATGCATGGTCAACAAATAAGACAACACATCATCATCACACAACACCCCAACCATCATCACCCCTCACACACACCTCACCCCTCACACACCCCTCACCCCTCACACACCCCTCACCCCCCTCACATCAGACCCCCGCCCCTGATGAGTTGGGTTATGTCAAGTCAATCAACGTAGAAGAAATTGGGGGTACTATGTGCACAGTCATCAGGCAAGACGCGTCCCTGGGCAGCATTGCTTCTATTGTGCTAAGGGGCAGCAGTGAGAGCTTTTTGGATGATGTAGAACGTGCTATTGATGATGGCGTGAATGCATACAAGGTGCGTGTTTGTGGGGGGGGGTGGTTGGAGAACGGTAGATGTATTGGGTGCTTGTGGGGGATGTAAGTGTGTTTTTGTGTCTTTTGTATCAACCCCCTTTTCCTACCCATATACCACTCCATACACACACACACATACATAAAAATAATAATAACAACAAAGAAAAACAAATATATAAAAATCCCTGTCTACCCATCCTCATCATCCTCATCATCCTCATCATCCTCATCATCCTCATCATCCTCATC
>VFQP010000725.1_pt1 | contig 55059 bp, 90 predicted proteins | sample 3512351 | NCBI WGS metagenome assembly VFQP01 (sample SAMN10412372, study PRJNA504923) | tailings metagenome | isolation source: Relicate 1 Philex TSF1 revegetated site | place: Philippines: Tuba, Benguet | collected 2017-08-29 | reverse complement strand
TATGCTACCTCTTGACCACTCTCACATACACACCCACACACTCCCACAGACCAAAACATGGTGCTGGCCGAGGTCCGCAAGGACCTGGCCATGGAGATGCTGTCGAACGGGCAGCATCCTCTGTCCACCCCCCCTGCCCGCCCCTGCGCCCCACCCCCGCGCCCCGTCCCTGCCGCCACAAATTGGCGGTATACAGTTGACATAGGAGGTCCCCTGGACGACTCCCAGTGGCTGCATGGGGCCAGTGCTGCAGTGGCCCTGCGCACTGTGGACGCCGCGCCAGAGGCACCCCGCGTTCTACCTCCTCGCCCCAGGGTGTTGCCCCCCCTGCCCATCGTTCCCAGCCCCCCAATTGGCTGGGACGACGACGAATGCCTGCCCGCCCTTCAGGCAGAGCTTGCTGCAGCTCAAGAGGAGCTGGCAGCCATGCATGACCTCCGCAACAAGGTCATGCGTGCTGTCCTGGTGTTGCGCAAGGCAACCCAGCAAAAGGAGATTTGATTCTCCCCTGTTGTGTTTGTGGACGCTTTCTGCTGTCCAACGTGTCCCCCATGCAAGCTGCATCGAGTGCGGACTTTGTTTGTTTTGTGTGGACGCTGTCCGATATTTTCCCCATACATTGGGTACTGATTGATCATCCTTTTTTCTTGCTCATGCGCCATTGCACCCATCCTTTTGTTGCGCACACCCCGGCCGTACCCGTTTTTTGCTTGCTTGTGTTTTTCTCACTTGCAAGTGGGTGCCTTGCCTCAATAAAGCGTATACAATTTTGTTGAACGCGTATGTGTTGTTTTGCATCCCTGGGTGTGGTGCACTACAATACGCGCACATATACATGCATGGTTGTTCGCGATTCATTGTTTCTTGCTCGCATATGCGTGGTGTACACTTGATGAGTGCAGTCTTTGACCATTTGCACGCACATCCATAGCCCTTTTGCTATTCAATAAAAAACACCAAATGTGCTTGAGTATTCTTTCGCGAGCCGCATGCATTTCGTTGGCATGGTATTGATCATGCACCACCACCACCCCACTTGGTTTTTGTATATATCCCCACGAGTTGTTTGTACATACATAAAAAATGTTGCTAGTAACACACTGATACCACAATTTCCTTGCACTGTCTTGACCTGCACATCACTGCTCAGCCAATCCTCTGCACCAACAGCATCACGCACACTGCCAATTGATGATTGCACCGTGTCCCCGGTCAATTGGCGCTGCTTTCGCCCCGCAAACACGCTGTTTTGTGTGTATACTACCCGTACGTATTGTATTGAGCGTTGGTGGGTGCGTACGCGTGTTCCTTGCCTCGCACGCGGTTTGTTGGTGATCGCACTAGATCCTTCGTTTTTGCCTTGCGTAGTGCTTGCTAGCATCTCAATTGCACCTCACACGCTCTTAAAACACCCTACCACCTTGGGTACGTGCTCGCTTTGTACAGGGACCACCCATCAACCAGCCGCCTCGGTGATCATTCCCATTGCCCCTCACTGCCACCTCTGTCCTCACCACTGCCACCTGCTGGGGAGCGCCCCTATGTGTGGAATAGGAGCCAGTAATAGGTGCAAATGCCAATGAGTCGATGGCAGTGTTGTCCCAACGAGGGCAGTGTTGTCCCACCAAGGGCAGTGTTGTCACAAGGGAAAATATACGAGAGGGGGTGTGACCAAGCAGTGGCTCTCCAGTAGATGATGCAAGACCTGCTATGGCACCCAGTACAAACTGACAACATCACAACACACCTTGTTTCCCGTCTCCACCTTCTCTCATCGCCTCCTTTCGTCTCATCGCATTATATACTTTTTGCTCCGCTCCTGCACCATGACCACCACTTCTACCACCATGTCCGTTTCTCGTGTATTCTCCCCATACTCCAAGTCGACCATTCATGCTCGACTCTCCCGCCATTTCCATAACAATGGAATGGCAAGGGCAGTCCGCGCGCCTCGCCGGGTTTGTGGCTGGGCTCCTCTGGGCAGCCCGGGAGGAGGAGCTGCTGGCCGCTGGGGGGGAACTCCCAGCAGAGGGGGAGCAGTGGGGTGTCCCGGTCGTCCAGTTCCTGGACTTTGACCGGCTGACCATGCGTACGTGTGATTTTTTGGGTGTTTGTTACATATGCTACCTCTTGACCACTCTCACATACACACCCACACACTCCCACAGACCAAAACATGGTGCTGACCGAGGTCCACAAGGACCTGACCGTGGAGATGCTGTCCAACGGGTAGCATCCTCTGTCCACCCCCCCCTGCCCGCCCCCGCGCCCCACCCCCGCGCCCCGTCCCTGCCGCCACAAATTGGCGGCACACGGTTTACATTGGAGGTCCACTGGACGACCCCCAGTGGCTGCATGGGGCCAGTGCTCCAGTGGCCCTGCGCACAGTTTGACAACACTCCCCATTCGCGTGCACACCGGCCGCCTTTTGCCATCCGATCCATCACGATGGTCACCACCCGTGCGCAGACCAGCTCCGACGAGCATCCCACCAATCCCGATGCCCCTCCTCCGCCTGTCCAAGAGGTTCCTGTGGAGGCCGTCCCTGATGAGGAGGCCACACCTGAAAAGACACCTGAGAAGCCTCCGCCGACCGCGTCTCCCTCCGGCGGGCGACCAGTCGCCAGTTTTTCTTATGATGGGATGCCCGCACGACCCCGGAGGCGCCACGTGTCTTGCCTCCCCACCCCCAGGTGCCCCCCCCCTCTCTGCCCGCCATTCCCAGCCCCCCAATAGGCTGCGACGTTGACCAATGCCTGCCTTCCACAATAAAAGCGCATACCGTTTTGTCTATTTGTGTATGCGCGCTCGTTGTTCGTTGTTTATTGCTTGGGCAAATATGGCCATGCCTGGTAACATATGTTGACCATGACATGTCCTTGCAATGCCACAAAACACACCCCTACGAGCTGCACCCTTGTTTGACGACACACTGCCGTTGTTGCTGCACGATGTGTTGTTTTTGCATGTCATTGTACTTTATTTTACTTCCACCACCTATTCTTGATCACTTCTCCATCATTACCCTGACAATTCAACAAGCACCAGCAGCAAAACATAGGCAACAAACACCAGTCTGCAACAATCTCCTTGCTACCATACATCAAGATGATGCTCAACCTGCCACTTTCACGTCCATCAGCATCTTCTACAATACCACATCGTGCTCACCATGCTCACCGTGCTGTTTGCAAAGAACAGCGCGCAGCACCAGTCGTTGTTTGTGGCAGCATCGCAACACCATTGTCTATGTTTCGGGCTCCAAACCCAGCACACAGCACTCGCCGATCATTACGTACACGACGTCACGTCACAACACCATTGCAAGCAGTGCGCAGGTAGGATGGATTCGCAAGGATGTGTCTCTCGAGAGTCCTTTGCAACCACTCGCCATCACCCATACACAGTCCAAAGCCACTCAGTCAGCTGTACCTAACGGACTTTGTCAAGGACATCCTCCAACGCATCAGCCCCATGTTCCAGCTCTACCCCGCATGGCTCCTCTGCTTTGCACTCGTCCACCTTGCATGCGCCCTCGTGCTCTCTCCCGCACTGGCACTGTCCTCTGTGGTGCTGCTCGCATCTGCCTTACTCACTGTCCGCCTCCCAGAGCCTCCTCAACCCCATCCACAAGATGCTGCAGATCCAGACCTGCCCACTAAACTCGCACTTGAGCAAGCCGCAGCACAGGAGCAGCTTGCTCTGGCCCGTGGGGAGATACGAAACCTCGAGGAGAGCAACAAGAACCTTGTCAGCCGTGTTGTGGCGCTCCAACAAGCCAACGGATGTGCGTGGTGATGGTGGGGGTTGTGTACACACATACCCATGACATTTTCCATCACCACCACGTTTTCCTCTACCACCACCACTCACCACCAGTGATGCCCATGAAGGACCGTGAGCTCAGGGAAGTACGTATGGAAATAGCTGGTCTGCAACGAGAATTATCTGCATCACGTGCCGCCATGCATGCTCTTGAAGCAACCAATAAACAATTGCAAGCGCAACAACATGCAGATGGGCTTCGCTCCCCCTACTTTCAATACCTGATGGATATTGGGGGACCCCTGCATGATCCCTTGGCTGGTTGGCAGCAGCCCATTGGACCACCAAAGGACAAGGGGTCGGGTGGTGATGTGGTGGTTGGGATGCAGGATGATGACGGTGATGCAACAACATCAACAGGGGAGGGCAACAGTGAGGTTGTTGATGATGAGCACAAGCATGACACTGATATGCAGCAAGGTATGTGTTGTTTGGTGCGTGTGCATGATGTGCAGACATCAGCAGAGGATGGCATAGTACCCCCCACCCACAACCCACAGCACCGCCCCAAGCACCCACCACCAACACATCCTCGGCTGATCTCGCATTTGCATCTGCAGCCATGGCCACTGAAGCTGCCGTTGCTGCATTGCAACATGCAGAAGTCGCCATGCAGCGTGTAGTGGAGGAGCGCGATGAGGCCCATGCCACCATTGCATCCATGGATGCCGAATTGCAATCCGCACTCTCCAAACTCTGTGAGCAACGCACACGCTTGAACCAGTTGGAAGAAGAAAAACAACAACTCTTGGGACATGTGGACGAGCTGCTTGATCGGCTGGTGGGTGCCACTGCACAACTGCGCATGGCTCAGGATGATGCTGATCAGGCCCCTGCATTGCGCGCTGCGGTGTCGGCAGCACAGCAAGAGCTTGCATCCATGGCTGCAGAGGTGGACAGCTTGCATGTACAACTGCATGAGAGTCGTTTGCAGCTGACAAACATTGCGCATACCGTCGAGGCGGTGTTGGCATTGGATGATGCGAGCGGGGATGATGATGACGGTCGGGTTGGTGGAGAGAATGTGGGTGCACCTGGAGTGGATGACAAGGAAACACGCATCATGCAAACACTACAACAAGTATGGTGGGGGGGGGGGGGGGGGGGGTGGGGGTGATGTAGAACAACCATACACACAATCGGCCACAATTACCACAACACACCACACCACCACACCAGGCAAAGCATGACAGTGATGTATTGCGACAGGAGATGGACAGCATAGTGGGTGAATTGGTAGGTACATTACGTAATCAGCTACAAGAACGTGAGGCACAGCTCGCAGCAGCATGTGAAGCCAACACACATGCAAATCAGCAAGTACAGCGATACTTGACGGTATGTGGGGTGGGTGGGTTGGGGGATGCGCAGGGTGGGGGATGAGGAGGGTGGGGGTATTGTGGATACATATGTGGGATATGTGTACGCACATAAAGATATACAGATACACAAAGAGATGTGTACGCACATGTACATATCACACACAACTACACACATACACACAAAAATACACACACACACACACTCAGGAGGTTGCACGTCTTGAAGCAACAGTGGCTCGTCTACAACATGGTGACATACACACACACATAACCCAAATTAGCAATGATAATGATGATGAGGATGGTCAACACAATAATGAGGAGGATGGTCAACACAATGGTGGAACGCATGAAAAACACATGCATACTACTCACAACGCATCAGCAGCAGCAGCATCAAGAGGGATGGCCGATGAAGCAGCACCACAACAGGAAGAGGGCGATCGAGTTGCAGTGGGGAGTAGTACATAGGCCTAGCAGTACGCCAACAACTACTACTTCTGTGTACATGTGCCAGTGTACATCGGCATAGTAGTACATAGCAATGGTTGGTGTTGTGTGTGTGTTTTGTATATACCTGCGTACATGTGTACATGTATTGTGTACATAGTGTCTTGTGTACGTACTATGTATGTTGGATCCACAAGGTTGTGTAGGTACACTGTACTCGTGTGCATGTGCATGCAGACATGTGCATGTGCACCATGTCCTGTACATAATGTACCATCCATGCTTCTCTACCAATTTTTTCTTGCTGGCACATATGTGTTTTACATGGTGTGTATTTGGTATGCCTTTATCTCGCAATGTGCATTGTTTGTGGGGCCCTGTGGGGCCCTGTGTACTGTTTGTGGGGCCCTGTGGGGCCCTGTGTACTGTTTGTGGGGCCCTGTGGGGCCCTGTGTACTGTTTGTGGGGCCCTGTGTACTGTTTGTGGGGCCCTGTGACCTATCCGTATACAACACATTTGTCAAAATACATCCACACAAAACAAACAAAACAAAAAACGAGTGTCACACATGCTATCCTTTGATGTAAATACCACTAGGACATTATATGTGCAGTGCATACATGAAAAGTGTATTTTCTACGAGCAGTATATACAGCTATACATATACAGCCTGCAGCAGACACCAATAAAAAAACTTGTACTACAACCCACTACACACAGCTTGTACTACAAGTAATGTATACACACCCAATAAAAAAGACAAAAAGGTACCCTGTTCCCCTCACCCTGTCATCCTCCCCTCACCCTGTCATTCTCCCCTCACCCTGTCATTCTCCCCTTACTTTGTCATCCCACCAAGTTACTGCTACGTGCCCAATCTGACAGTATAGCAGCCATACGCACTGTTTCTGCTTCATATGATTGTGACAACATGTCCAATACCTCCCTGTGGGTGAGTGTGGGCGTGCATGCAAGTGTGTACGTGTAGGTGTGTGCATGTAGGTGTGTGGAGGTGTGTGCGTGTAGGTGTGTGGGCATGCGAATGTAGGTGTGTGAAAGTGTGTGTTGAGGGGTGTACTGGTACACACACAGGGCAATGCTGGTCAATATCAACATGTAAGTACACATACACCACCATTAACCACCAACACCATCAATCACACAACAACATCAATCACACAACAACATCACCACACAACACCACCATCAACCACACACAACACCTCCTCCATACCTCAACCCTGTCACAGATTCATTCCCCTGCATCACCCCCAACACCACCCCAGCCACGGCACCCCGCAACCCCTCCACCACTGCCGCCGATGGCGCCACATGTTCTAGAGCCCGAAACGCACGAGCAGCAACCAGATAGCTTTCTTGTGTGTAGCAATCATCAGCGAGCACACGGAGGAGGAGGGGGCTGTGGGGAGTGAGTTCTGGTTGTTGGCAGTAGCGCCATGCCTCAAGTGCTTTGCCTGTAGGCGGGGGGGGGGGGGGGGGGGAGGTATGTGTGTGTGTGTGTGATTGTAGGGGTGTGTGGTTGGTTGGGGTGTATGTATGCTGTGTGCGGGGGAGGGGATGTTGAGAGTGTATGTGTGTGCGTGTGTGTCATGCATACCGCACATGTTACTGTGATTACAGTATACACGACACAACACACACCCTTCATTACCCCCCCCCACAAGCACACACCATTATGTACAAGGCATCTCAACACAGTGGCAGCATGGCTATACTCTATTCTCATCCTAGCTGACTTGATGGCCAATAGGTGCTTCTCAGCATCTTCCCATTGACCCAAACATGCCTGGGGGGTGGGGGGGGGGGTACGATGAGAGTGGGGGCATGAGAGTGGGGACATGAGAGTGGGGGCATGAGAGTGGGGACATGAGAGTGGGGACATGAGAATGTTATTTGCAGAAATGAGAGGGGAGAGAGTGTTTTGGTTTTGGGGGGGGAAATGAGAGAGAAGAGAGTTGTTTTTCCTGCAGAAATGAGAGGGGTGAGAGTGATTTAGCATCACACATGCTATTACCTGTGTAAACCCATAATTCCAACAGAATTCATCACTCCCCCCCGCATATTCCTTGATGCTCCCCAAGTACAGTGCTGCATTGGACCACGCACCCTGGAGCATAAAGTGAGATGCCATTGCCTGACGACCTGAGTGTGTGGGTGTGTGGGTGTGGGTGGTGGGGAATGCAGGGATGTGGGGGGGGGGGTGAGGGGGGGCAAGGGAGGGGGGTTGTTGGTGTTTTCACAACATGGTGGGTATGCAATGTATGCAATCATATACCTTGTTCTGATAAAGATAGCCTCATACACATACACATACACATACACACGTCATACACACGTCATACACACCTCATACACACCTCATACACACACATACACACCTCATACACACACATACACACCTCATACATACACCCTCGTATCGCACCTGGTACTGTGTCACATTCAGCTTCACTTGAACCATACACCTGCAAACAATGAGAGGCTGTCGCAAACCATTCCTGTGTATGATTGGGTGGGTGGGTGTTGTATATAGATGGGTGGGTGTGTACGTGTTTCTACATAGATAAATGTGTTTTTCTTGTTTTTGTTTTTCAGGTGTGGCTTTTCATACACACCCTGAACAATACACACCACCCTCCCCATACTCCACACACCACCACCACCACCAAACACAACAACCACAACAACACTGCCACCCCACCTGTACATGAGGGTCTGCATACCCCCCCCCCCCTTTTCCACCATAAACACCACCCACAACACAACACCTTCCTCACCCCCACCCTCACCCCACACCACACACACCCCACAACAACCCCCCCCACACCCCACACACCCCACAACAACCCCCCCCACACCCCACACACCTCGACATATGGGTTTGCATCCCCGCCAGGGGCTTGTTGCATCTCATGTGCATGCACCGCCAGCACCGCCCCCTTGACATGCCACTCATCCAGCCCCACAGGAGACACTATTGGTTGCACCAGTGCTGCTGCTGCTGCTGTGTTGCGTGCAGCAAATGCATGGTGTATCGCCAGGTTGAGGCGTGCTTCGGGGATGATGTCTAGGAGGGGGGGGAGCACCTGTGTGTGTGGGGGGGGAGGAGGGGTATGTGGTTGTACGTGGTGTTGCGTGTACAAGGATGAAAACAATGATGAAAACAATGATGAAAAGCAATCAACAGGAATTCCAACAAGAACCAATGTTAGCAATGTTGCCTCGACTACACACACACACACACACATACTCACCAACACACACACACACACACACATACTCACCAACATACACACACACATACAAACACACACACACCTGCAGTGCATCATGTCCACCACGAAACACCACCATGTTGTGTTTCACAATGGGGTGTCTGATGGCACTTGAGTTGATCTTCTCCACTGCCTGATGAATGGAAATGAAAGGGGGTGATTGGAAATGAAAGGGGATGATTTGAAATGAAAGGGGATACAAGGGGATGTGTGTGTGTGTGTACAGTGTGTGTGTGTACAGTGTGTGTGTACAGTGTGTGTGTACAGTGTGTGTGTACAGTGTGTGTGTACAGTGTGTGTGTACAGTGTGTGTGTACAGTGTGTGTGTACAGTGTGTGTGTACAGTGTGTGAAACATTGTTCAAGTGTGATAAAAATGGGATGCACATGTACACTGAGACATACACCATGCACCTGTACACTCAAACACACATTACACAACACACAATGAAACTACATCCCTACCCCCCACCCCACCCAACACACACTCGCAGTGCTTGTTCTGCTGCCTGTGCACCCTGTACTTTACACTGTATAGCCGCTTGTAAATTGTGGGCAGACAATGATAATGGGTGTGTATGTAAATACCCTGCGAGCAGTTGTAATGCAGCATCACTATTGTCACTCCTGTATTGTACAAGTGCCAGATATACGTTGATGGCTGCGTAGTCCTTGTGTGATTGCAGCACACGACGGAACAGTGCCTCTGTTTCCTGTAGTGGTGGTGGTGGTTGGGTGTGTGTTGGGAAAGGGTTGTTGCACATGGTTGTTGTACATGGTTGTTGTACATGGTTGTTGTACATGGTGTTGCATGCATGACACCACAGTACATGGTTGTTGGTTGTTGCATTTTATGTTATTGCCCCTTACAAACATCCACATCCACCACCCACACCCACCAACCAACGCACCTGGTGTTTGTTTTGCATGAGCAACAGTGCAGCAAGGCTCATCTGATCCTCCACGCCATCCCCCAGCTGTGCTGATAATGCCATGGCGTGATCAGGTTGTCCCAAACGATGATGGCAGTGCATCAGCAGCCGTGTTTTGAGTGCGCAATCAGGTGCTTGCATGGCTGCAGCGTGGGCATTGGCAGACATGTGCAAGTGAAAGTGGCATGCGGCAATGTGCAACAGCAGGGCGGGGTCGCGTGATTTCTCATTCAGCTTTTCATATATCGACAATGCCTGGTTGTAGTAGGAGAGGGAGATGATGGTGTGGAAGATACTATATGATAATGTACATCTGCACCCATCCATGCCTTGGAGTATTTCTGGGCGTGAAAGAGGGTGTAGGCATGGGTCATCGCCAGGTCGATGCTGGTTGGCTGCTTTTCCAAATTGAGCTCCACAATCGTGGCAGCACCCAAAAAGTCATTGCAGGCCAGATAAGTTTCAATTTCGTGTAGGTTTTTGCTCGTTTTGCCCATGATTGGTTTGTGATGATGATCACAATTGAAAGGATGATGATCAACTATCGTGGTGGTTGGTGCTGCTTTGTTCTGTTGTGTGCTCTGTTGTAGGTTGTTGTTGTTGCATAATTTCAGCAGGAAAACTATCGAACACCACTTTTTAAATAATAATCCCCTCAAATAATCCCCTCTGCTCTCAACGCCGCAATGGCAGCATCATCCATCCCCAACTCCTCCCTCAACACCTCATCCGTGTGTGCACCCAATGCAGGACCCGCCCACTTGGTCGACCCTGGTGTTCGTGAGAGTTTGGGGAGCATGGCAGGCAGCACAAACTCCTCCTCCTGGTCCCCTGCTGTGGACGGTGGGGGTTTGGCTTTTTCAAACATACCCCGGGCATTGTACTGCTCCTCTGCCATGATGTCCTGTGTGTAGGGATGAGTGTGGAGGGTGTGATGCGTCCCCATATGTGTACACAACACCGTTGACCCCCTTTGTTGTACTATACATACTGTGCTACATCTATTATACAATAATGCACCATATTACATACACAGGGACTTGTGCAGCATGTTGCACAGCATGTATGTGAGAGTACACGCAACGCACCCACATCACCACCCACTGTGTTACGACCCACGCACACCTGTACACCCAGTACATCACCCCCACATCATCACCCAGTACATCACCCCCACATCACACCTGTACACTGAGTATAGGTCCACTAGGTACCCTTGCCTTGTTGAGTGCTTGCAATACATGCTCCATAGTGTTGGTGGATACCCAATCGTCAATAGCCTGTGGTGATGATGGAGATGATGATAGTGATGATGATGTTGATGATGATGCTGATGATTGTGGTGATTGTGGTGGTGATGGTGATGGTGATGGTGGTGGTGGTGATGATAGTGTGCACTGTGCTTTCACACCCTACACACCACCCCGCCCCCTCCATACAACATACTTGACATATCTCATCCTCCCGCTCCCACCGCAGCCCATCAGTAGCATACAGTAGGTTACCTGCCCCCATATCACCCCTCCCCATTGCCTCCATGAGCCTTGTGTACACACTGTCACCATTTCCACCAATGACAACCCAGTGATGGTCTGCTGTGCGCCATGTGCCACTGGGAACAACACCTGGGAGGGGGTGAGGGGGGTGCAGGTATGTCATGGGTACAACAATGAGCAATGGGATTTTGGGGTGGGTGTAGTGGTGGGGTGTCGTGGTGGGTTTTGCGTAAGAATTACGTGGGACGGTTTTTTATGTTGATGTGTGGGGGACGGTTTTGGGTTGGTGTGTGTGTGGGGGGGGGGGGTTCATGTGTAGATATGTGCAACAACAGCATCAATGTGTGTATGTGTATACAAAGTAGTGTAGGTGTGCACAGCTCACAACAAGACATCACAGTACTACACACACACATGTGCAACATCACACACCCAAACAAAAAACACACCCACACACACCCATACACACGCAAACACACCCACACACACACAAAAACACACCTGACACAGTAGACCCTGATGGTTGCCTTACCAGTCCTTTACTTGCATACTCTGTGACACACCCCTCGAGCATGTTAAACATGGATTCACTGATTGATGCGTCCACCACCTGGTGGTATGTGGGTGTGTGGGTGTGTGGGTGTGGGTGTGGGGTGGGTATGTGTGGGTGTGGCTATGGGACATGGTGTGGTGGTGCTTTGTTTGTGGGGGTTGTTTTGTGTGGGATGACAAATGATGTTGTGTATGTACATGATGCTGGTACTCCCTCAATACATACTACATATATACCCTTTATATATACTTTATATATACACTTTATATACACTTTATATACACTTTATATACACTTTATATACACTTTATATATACCCTTCATATATGCAGTTTATATACACTTTACATACACACACCCAACCCCCACCCATGTACGCACCTGCCCCCCCCCTCCAGCACGTTGTCGATGCAGCAGGGCCATCACCACCCCAAATGCAGCATGCATGCCAGCCAACGTGTCCCCTAGGCTGATGTTCGGACGCACAGGGGCCCTGTCAGGGTAGCCATTGATGTACCGGAACCCTCCGTAAGCCTCACATGAGCTTGCATATCCTGTGTATGTGGTGTGTGTGGTGTGTGGGTGTGGTGCGCATGTGTGGGTGTGATGCATGGGTGTGTGGGCAAGGGTGGGGTGTGTTGGTGAGGGTGGGGTGAATGGTGTGTACACTATGGCATGCTGCAAGACACACACAAACAGACACACACACCAGGTTGTGAGGCCTTGGGTCCAGTTTGCCCATACCCTGATATACGTGCAAACACAAGATCAGGCTTGAGATGCTGTGTAGGTGTGGGTGTGGGTGTATGGGAAAGGGGTGTGTATGTATGTATGTATGTATGTGTGTGCAGGTAGGTACATGTGTGCGTAGACACCAACTGCCAACACATGCTTTATTGAAACATAACACACACGTATGCATGTACAAACACATACCCATACCAACCCCTTTGAGGGTATATATAGCGGTATGTGTATCACACTCCCATCATCACACACCCAGCCTATACCTCAGGAGCAAGCCCCCATTTTTCTAATACCCCTGGCCTGAAATTCTCCACCACCACATCCACCTTGTCCGACAATTGCTTCACCAGTGCACGCCCACCTTGTGTTCTTAGGTCTATTGTAATGCATCGCCTGTTGCGGCCCTGTATGTGTGTTGTACTTGTGTATGTGTGTATAATGATGTGCACATGTGTATGAGTGTATATGGATGTGCATATTGATGTGCATATGTGTATATGGTATGTATGTGGTATACACATGAACCAAGCTTGTGTGTGTATGTGTGCAGTCATGGATATTCAAGCAGATTGCTGTGTACCATGCCTCAATCAATCCCCCACCACCACCACCACACACATGTACATAGGTACACATACAAAGGCACACATAGATAAGTACACACATACACAAGTACACACACATACATAAGTGCACACATACATAGGTACGCCACCACAAGGCAGTGCCACTGTCATCAAGGGCCCTCAGGCTACGCAATGCATCTCCTTTGCCTGGTGGCTCCACCTTGATGACATCTGCACCAAAATACCCAAGCAGCGCGCCGCAGAAATTGCCTTGGTGTGTGTTGTGTGTACGTATGTGTGTGTATGGTGCATATGCGTTGTGTTGCATGTGCTGCTTTCTGCTGCATACCTGCCACAACTTGCCCAAGGTCCAACACCTGTGGTTCATTCAGGGATCGCGTCTCTGTAAGTATCCTCATTGTACATCATGCTAGGGAGTACAAGCCCACCTTCAAGCCCACCTTGATGCCTGCAAGTGGACCTGATCCTTGTGATTGAATAGCAGTGCTGTATGCTGCACTGGGCCCATACTCTATATTGGTACCACCCACTGCTATCGCGGTTCTATACACGTTGCTATGGAGACGATTATGGAGGCGAAACAACCAAGGCTGAGAGAGCAAAGTCAACGATCTCGTGGTCAACGATCTCATGGCTGGTGTGTCAATTGGTCAACTTTGCACTGATGTCATTGAGAGATTATATATAGGGAGCAAAAACATCAGTGCTAGTCAAGTGATAGTGATTGTGAAAAATAAGGGATAGCAATGGTAAAACTTGTTCACCATAAACAAGCTGCTGGTGGTAAGGGCAGCATGGTCGTTAGCCTTGATCAGTGACAACCATTGAGCTTGACCAAGAGCGCAGCAAGCAGTCCCCCTGTGTGTCTTGGACTTAAAATTGGAGGGGGAAAATTTTATGGAGAGGTTACCCCAAAAATGTATCGTCACCAGATCCGTTGGCCGGTTGTGTTTATTTTCCATTACCATTTTTTGACCTAACTCTCGTTGCAACTTGTCCCCACACATAGCTTATAACGCCAAGGAGACAAATTGCCCGCTAATAAACATGGTTGGTAGGAAGGGCGTGTTGCCATTGCAACCTGAAATACGTATCTTGGATCAATGCCCGTTCTCTCATGGAAACCAAGCACCACCCATGCAACCCAATAAAGTGCCAGAGGAGCAACGCCAGCAGCACAAACCTCCCACCGCTGCGAGCGTCATAGCGATCTTGCGGGTTTGCTTGCCCAGCCTTGAAGAATCGTCCAGGCTGGAGGCTGCAGGAGACCATGCGTGTGCTCGAGCAGTGCTCATGGGTGCATTCCAGTCTTTGCTTGGTACGTTTGGGGCCATCCAGAGCGAGGTCTCCGTATCACGAGAGAACATTTCCCCTCGCCCCTCAGATGTACCGGGCTCCTTGTCCATCAACTGGAGTTGTTTGTTGCTTTCGAAGGCTGTGGGATGTTCGTGGACGCTTGCAGACTATGACGCGGTTGTTGCCAAGGTTGCATCTCTGTTGGTGCTGCTCAAGCACCTCCACACACCCGCACAACTGCTTGCGAGCCCCAGTCTGAATGTATTGGTGAAGCAGCTCGTGCTCATGCGTGGCATCAGCTTGCACCAGCGTGGGGAGTGTGATTGTGCAATGCATGACTGGGAATTTCTGCGTGCCGCTGCCACTCCAGACGAGCGTGTGCTCTTTCACAGCGTGTTGGCCACCCGCAAAGTGCTGGGCTGTCAAATGGTATGGGGGTTGCTGATGACGGGAATACACCGTATGCACCACGGCATTCACCATCATCACAGGGTTGCGGCTTGGCGTCTGCAGCAGTGCAACCTGCTCCAACCACGTACAGTGCATGCAGTGCTGCCACACCACTGCAGGACAGCAGCGGCATGGCATTGTCAGACACAGCGGCATCCCATCAACATCGACCAGCCAAGCGGCCAAGATCATCGTGACAACCCTATATATGAGGCTGTTGCAAACGTCGTTTATTCCTTTGGTGTCAACCAAGTATCTCTTTGGCTCGATCATCTCCATATGACCGCATCCTGCTCTCTTCGTGGTGCAGGCATGGACGCCATGCTTCTCATGGTGTACTCATTCCGTGCTTTTTATTCCCCGGGGTGTGTCTCTTGGTATTTCTGTTTTTCAACTCACAACCCATGGTGCTCATCTACGCACAACCCATCGTACAATCCCATCGTGGTGGGAACAACAAAGCGAGGGGACACATGCATTCCCCTTGCTATTCATTGTTTCAACCATGTGCTATCCCCCAGTTTGAGAACACTTGCCTGCTCCATCCCTGGGGGGGGAAGATATGCACACCATAATCATGATCACACGTTATTTGGTGGATCACATGTTGTTATTTGGTGGTGCATGTGTACTGGTGTGTGGGCAACTGAGTAAGTAGAGGTTATTGTGGTGCCCCTATCTCCATACCAAGGGTGCTTCAGTTGTTTTCAGCATCAGTACTGGCATGTATGTGTATGGTAATTTTGTGTGGTTGGTATGTACAAACCCGCCATTCGCAGGGGATAAAATGACCTGTTGTTTTTAATAATACAACAAATACATATGTGTAGCATGTGCGTGTTTTTCTTCTGCATGTACCTGTTTGGTTTTGCAATCGTAGATTACTCGTACACATGTACATTTCGTTTTCATCACATAAATATACACACAGTAGTATGTGTTACACTTCTATGGTATGTGTGTGTACAGTCTTCTTCTTCTTATGTAGTCATAAACATGCTGTTGTGAAAACAGCAAAGCATTCATCACACTGGTATTGGGAGAGGTAGGACGTTGTTTTGCATGTCAGTTTGTGCACATATGTGGCTGTTGTTGGGCTTGCTGTTTGCCAGAGTATACCTAGTTGCTCTGTTGCTTCTTCCATGTTGCTCCTTTGCATTTTCCCTTGTTGCGTATATGTCACATATTGCCCCCCTTTGTGGACAGGCATGGTTTTTTCACTTTTTGCTGACTTTTCGCTTTTGCACATGCTTTCAATGCAATGATGGAATTTGTTTCTTGAATGTTTTCGAGTTGTTTTCTCTTGCTGCAATTGTGTCTCACAAGTATGTTTTGTGCATTTCACGCTCGAGTAACACAGACCAAAGTCACACCAGCGTGGTGCTGTCTTCTTGGGGGAAGCAGGTTTACGGGTACCGGGCTGGCAGCTGCATGTTATTCCAAGAGAAACAGCGCAGAATTTAATACACAGCAGCGTGTGGTGGGATTGGTGTGTTGCAGCACAAACCACAAAACAAACGGCTCTCCAGCATACCCATCATCAGATCCTCCCAATCCCTTGCTCAATATGCTCGCCACCATAGATAAAATAGATGCAACAATTTCCCAAGCCATTTTCAACACGATATCAGCCATCGTCCCACGCTATGTGTTTATGCTACTGGAAGAGGGTGGGGATGGCGTCTTTTGGCTCGTGTCCACCATTGTGCTCTGCCTCTATCCTGGCTTGCCAACCTATGAACGCACCGTCGCCACCAACTTGTTTGCTGGGCTTTGGGTTGATTTGGCATTCATTGGCACCACCAAGGCCTTGTTTCGTAGGCCCCGGCCATCGTACAATGCTCCAGACATGCACATAATTGCGTCTGTGGATCGCTTTGGCTTCCCTAGTGGGCATGCAAGCAGGTAGGTACTTGTTGGGGTAGTGTACACATTGGTGTCTGCAACTGTGTGGGTGCATACTGTGGCTCTCCATGATCATCTGCCCCTCCATCACCCCATTATCCCTTTCTTCAGGGTTGGCTTTGTCACCACCTTTATTTGGTGCTGTTACCATGCATCCAACCCCACCATATGTGCCATTGTGTTGGCGTGGGGTGTCTTGACGGCCAGTTCACGGGCATTCATGGGGCGCCATTACATTGGTGATGTTGTTGCTGGGCTCTTGTTGGGGTTGTGCACCACCGCGGTAGTGACCAAGGTATGCGTGGGTGTACTTTGGGAGTGTAGTGCTGGTGGCATTTTTGGGGGGGGAAGCGTATGGGTGACATGTATATTGTATGCACTTGTTTCCCACACCCAACACGTTCCCCTCTTTCCCACACCCAACACACTCCCGTCTTTCCCTTACACAACACGCATCCCTCTTATACACACGCACATACCCCCCCCCCCTTTCCCTCTCACACAAAACACAGGGCACCTGGGTATTACAGGGGTCCCTCATATCCCAGTCAGCAGCCATTGCTCTGTATGCCACTGTGCTAACAAAACTACAAGTGCTAAGTACATGGCTTCGGATTGACAAGGGGTTGGCGGCTCTACACAAAGGACTAGAAGCATCTCTTGGGGGACTGCAAGGTGCTGGTGGTGGTGCTGCTGGTGCTGCTGGTGCTGGGGGTGGGGTTGTATCGTAGGTGTGGTTTTGATGCATCATATGTGTGTGTATGGGCGTTGGTTGTGGTAGTTTTCAGTTTAGGTTGTTTGCACACCATATGTGTGTATATGTGTGTGTTGTGTGTTCTGTAGGTTGTTTTGTTGTGTTCCCTCTCCTTTGTTTTTTTTTTGTTGTGTTCCCTCTCCTTTGTTCTTTTATGTTGTATGATTCTTTTTTTTGTGGGTTTTTGTGGGTTTTTTATTCTACACTGATTTACACACACACTGACCTACACACACTGACCTACACACACACTGAATACAAATGCTGTTTTATTCTACACTGACCTACACCTACACTGAATACAAATCATTCATACACATGATGGTTATAGCGATGATGATGATGGTGATGATGATGATGATTTGTGTGTATACCTGGATGCTTGTAACGTGATCCCTCAAGTATGTGTATGGTGGGACTGCACAACATGGTGGCTTTGCACAACATGGGGGCCAAGCACACAGCAAGCACACAGCATGATGATGGCGATGTATGTTGTGCACCGCGGATTGTATGTTTTGTATTCACCGTGCTGTGTGATGATATATTCAATGCAAACCAATTACTGCTGCGCTTGTGTTTACATTGTATACATTGAATGTAGCACACACATACATGTTATTGTTCATGACGGTGTGGCGTAAAGATTTGTGCAACAATTCCAACAGTTTGCAGCCATCACATATGTAACTTCAATGTGATTGGTGTGTGTGATTGTGTGACGTATGGTACACAAACAAAGCTACCATCCCTGGTATGCACTCTGTTGTACATGCCCCGGTTGACCACCTTTATCTCCACGTGTGTTGACCACGCATCATCTTTGACCATGCATCATCTTTGACCACGCATCATCTTTGACCATGCATCATTTCCTATGCCATGTTGACTGGAGCAGTAGGCTTGTGTCCAGTGTAATGGGGGGTGCGTCCCCTTGCATGTTGTTGTAAATCCAAGAGCAACATGTCTGCCTTGGCATCACTGCCCCTGAGGCCCTGTCGTGGTTGCTGGGGCAAAGGGGAAGCTGCTGTGGTAGCTGCGGGCACTACACCCATGGCATAGGCAGCTGTGACTCGACCACTGTACCCTGGTGAGTGTTGTGATGGGTGTGATGGGTGTGATGGGTGTGATGGATACCTGGTGATGCACTTGTGTACGTATATACATACCTGGTGCAGGGCGGATGGGTGGTGCATTACATGTTGCTACACCTGTTGTGGTGGTTACAATCCCTCGCTCACCCTTGTCTTTCTGTTGGGCATCCCCCACTTGTTGTTGTTGTTGTTGTTGTTGATTTGTATGAATAATGGTTGTTTGTTGCGCAGGTTGTTTATAGGTAGCACCACTGGTGGTTGTCCATACCCATTCTTGTGTGGGGTTGCATTCGGAACGTGAAGATGTATGGGGGAGAGTAGGGGATGGGGTGGTGCTGGTGGATGGGCCTGCCAGCTGTGGGCGGGTGATGAAGGTGTGATTGAGAGGTGTGGGTGGGTGTTAAAGGTGTGATTGGTAGGAGGTGTGGGTGGGAAATGGAGGTGTGAGTGATTGAGGTGTGGGTGAGTAATGTGACTGTATGCAGTATGCAGATGGGCATATCCCATGTGACCAGACAACCTCGATGATGACACACATATATACACACATATACACCCACAACCTCGCACATTCCGCACGCATCCCCGTACACACACACACACACACACACATACACACACACACACATTCACATGCCCTCCATGTTGTACCTGTTGTCCCATACATGCAGCCCTCAACCTTTCACCTTGTCCTCCTCCTGCTGCTACACCAAATGCAGCTCGGTATTGTGTACGTGGCAACCCATGCGTAGTATGCTTGACTGCACCTAGTGGTGTGTATTGTGGTGATGTGTGTGTAGCAGCATGCACAACACTGATGATGTGTGTAGTATCAGCCCTCTACTTACAATCATATCACAAACATATCACAAACATATCACAAACATATCACAAACATGTCACAAACGTATACTCATACCATTGTTTGTCTTGGTGGCATCCGCACCTTTAGCACTGTCTTTACTATCTTGTGGAAAGCTTGTTCTTGTTGTTCGTGTGTGGCTTGTGCTGTAGGTGGTATCTGTGAGCAGGGGCCCCTTGGGCCACCAGGCCCCTGATACATTGGGCACCTCCTTTTCTGGTGTGTAGGTGGGGAGGCTATGCATGACATGGGACCTGGTGTGGGTGGGGTTTGTAGTGGGTAGGGTAGAGGGTATAGAGCAACAGGGTACTGTGCATATACATACATGGAGGCAAAGGTTGGACCAGATTCAAATGCAGGGGGATGTTGTTTAGTGACAGTCGTTCCTGTTTGAGGAAAGGAAACAGGTTGTGACGTCTGGTTCGAGGTGTGTCCGGACATAGATGTATGAATCACCATGCCTGCAACATGGCCGCCCACGCAGCCCTTGACGTCCACTGGCAGTGCCGCTGTGGATGGTATGAAACCAGTGTATCCAGGCATGCCCACATCTGCACGATATGTCAAGGTGCTGCTGTTTCCACCCTGTGATGCGCATAATGATGTGCGTCAACAAAAGCGTTGATATCGTATATGCACCCCTGGTGGCAGTATATCACCTGCAAAGGACCGCGTATGTTTTTGCCAATGGTGCTACCGGGATACTTGCGGTTTGCTTGAAAGGGCATGTTTGTGTCAATGTCAACAAGAATGTGGTCTGCGTTATGAGATTGCACGTGTCTTTACGTGGATTGGCAATGTCCGTGTATTGCTCTGTAACGTGTTTCAATTTACACTGCAAACGTTTGTACTAGAATGTGTACATTCCAGTTCTCACCTCCCTCACTACTCAATATCTTCTCCCCCCTCCTCCTCGTCCTCGTCCTGCAGCTGCTGCATAAACTCCTCGGCACTACGCACCCGCCCACACACATTGCATTCATGCGCACCCTGCCCATCCCCTGGCGCTACTGGTGCCAGCGTTCCCCCACACTCTTCCACTGGACACACAAACTTGAGCAAAAACATCATGAGGTATTGATCATCCACTTGTTGTTGTTGTTGTTGCGTGGTTGGAGAGGTGTGGGTGTTTGACAATTCTTGTTCTTGCTGCCACTGCTGCTCCAACTGTGTGCGCATCATGACGATGTGTGTGCGTACAGCAACACAAAACATACTCTACGTGTCTCAATCCCACACGATACCCACCAAAAGCACGACTACAAACACCACAACACACCAAAAGCACACACACCACAACCACAACACACCACCCTACACCACACCTGACATCGTGGGCATGTACACACAAACCCATACTGCTCTCGACACTGCTTCTGTCGTGTGTCCAAATCCCAGTCAAGGGGGAAGTAACTGGTGGTGACTTCCTCCCCTGCAGGTAGTGCATGCAGCATGCGCAGGTGCACGTGTGTCGAAGGTGGGTAGGAAGAGGGGGTACCTAATGGATGGGAGGTTTTTGTGGGGTGGGAGGTTTTTGTGGGGTGGGAGGTGTTTGTGTGGGCAATGCAGAAGAGGGGATGTGTGTGACAATATATCAATGTATTGTATGTATTGTATGTAGCAATGTATAAAAGGCATGGACATGCATACATGCAGTACACAGCTCATGTTTTCACACACAACCTTGTATTTGTACATTACAACCACACTGCTGACTGATTAACATATTCACAACATGAAAAAGAGAGAGAGAACATGCAACATACAATCATTACCATTATCACCATTAAACATTATTCCCATTATCACCATTCGTACCATTATTCCCAATATTATTCCCATTCCCATTATCACCATTATCAAAGTAGTCAAAGCGTGCGGCATTAGGAAGGCAATCATGGTTGACCATGGATGCAGTGGGATACAATGCACTGCCCCTCAACAGCTGCCTGGATTCCTGTGTGTAGGTGTGTGTGTGTGTGTAGGTGTGTGTGTGTGTGTCTAGGTGTGTGTGTGTGTGTGTGTAGGTGAGTGTAGGTGTGTAGGTGTGTAGGTGAATGCGTGAATAGAGGATACACAGCATGTGATTATATAAAATGGCTTATGTTTGATATTTGAACATACCTGGTCCAGTGACACATGTGCCCCACCACCACCACTTTGACTGCTTCTCACCATGACCCCAAATGAGTTGACCTGTTCCCTTGACAACCACCCAGCCACATCACTTGCTGTGACGCCTGGTGTAGAGGTGGTGGCACATGGTGGTGAGGTGGTGGTAGAGGTGGTGGTAGAGGTGGTGAACAATGGTCATAGTAGAGGGTGTACAATGGGTAGAGGTGGTGTACAGTGGGTAGAGGTGGTGAACAATGGTCAAAATTGAGGGGTATACAGTGGGTAGAGGTAGGAGCACAATGGTGTATAAATGGTCATGTATAGCACAAGAGGTTATGTGGTGAACAAGTAATCATGTACAGAACAAGTGGTCATGTACGTACACAGCATAGACACATCCCCACACACTGGGTCCCCATCATACCCAATTGAGCAGCAGTGGGTCCTCCCAGGGTGGTTTCCAGTGCCCCCCACAACACATGTGCATTACTGGGGTGTGTATTGGCCACACCAAGTGATTGCAGTTGCGCCAGCAGTGAATATGAGACTGTGATGTGAGGTGTGTATGAGACTGTGATGAGGTGAGTACAAGATTGTGATGTGATGTAACGTATCATGTTGAGGTGATGTATCATGCGGTGTGTGATTGTATAGGAAACATGCAGTGTGTGATTGTATAGGAAGCACATCCAAGGTCTGTATTGTACCTCACAAAGGCACCCCCCACACAACACACTCCTTCCCTTTCCCCCAACACACACAACACACCTGGGTCAAATGCAGCAGCAGCGGCTTTCAATGCACACACTTGCAGTATATAGTACAATGAATCTTGGTCATCATGTGCCAAACTGGACCATGGTGCAGCTGTCAAACACCTGTGTAGTACAAATAAAAACATGGGTGTGAATGTTTGTGTGTACATTATGGTTGTGTGTGCATATGCTTGTACATGTGATTGTGTGCACATTTGTTTCTTTGCATGGTGTAGCAATGAATAACATACTGTAGGAATGAACAACATGGTGTAGGTCAACGGTATAGTGCACACCCCGTTGCATAGTACCTGCAGAGCCATGGGCTGTGCATATGAGGTGCACTCGATGCTGCATGGCATGCTGCTGAGCAAAACTTGGCAGTGTTGCATGTGCTGCAGGTGATAGCGGTACCTAGTGTGGGGCGAGAGGACGGCTGATGGATTGTTGAAACAAACCCAATGTGCGTGTTACGAATCATACCATCGACATATCGCAGGCAACAGCTACAAATAGTATGAATAAAGCGAATGGATGGTGTGAGGAGGATTGGTGCCTCTGAAAGTACGGTTTGACCGGCATGCAGATTTCGTGCTGCAATCAGCGCCCTGCCTTTGTTTGGTCGTTCTTGAATGGTAACATTGTCCATCTTAATTGTGCGATGAATTGCTTGAATCAAGTTGAATTGGTTCCAACATGGAAATACATGTGAAAGCAAAATAAAAGTTTGACCACGGCAAAGTTGACCATTGAAGCGGTCAACAACATGCCCACTGTTTTCTACTACATTTACATATGATGGCAATGTGTTATACACGTGGGCGGTGTCCCCTCAGTGTTGTACGACGTGGTGCAACAACTGGGTGCACACCCCGCACACCCCCGCCCCACAACGTGGATATGTTTTCAACACCATTGCAAAATATATGCAGCACGTTGTATAGCGCATGAATGCGCATCAATATCGCAGTTGTATTGTAGGCACGTATACTACGTTTCCATATCGTTCCCGCTATTTTCCCAGATGATGGTGATGAAGAAGATGATCATACCAAAAACCACCACTTTGCGCCCCTTGTTCACCCGGCCTTCATCGTTATTATCGCGCGCACGACAACACTGCATTGCTCGTACACCAAGAAACCCACCACCAATCGTGCTCCTCAACACCACCAAACGACTCTCCAGGGACCCACCATGTCGCCTCACCCAGCCCCACCTCTGTACCCCTTCCCCTGCACTCAAAGCCACAGCACAACAGCTTTGCAAAAACACCATCCCACTTCTGGATGCTGACGTTGTTGCTTCTCTGCGACAGATGATGCGTGGTGGTGATCCAGTACATGCACTCGCACTGTTTGCGGAGCATGCGCATGTGCACGGCGTTCCACTGGACGAGGCCCTGTACAGCAATGAGCTCAGAGGAAAATCATGTTATGTATACACCATGATGCAACCAGGGCTTCCATTGGTCAAGGTGGGGCGTACAAACAACCTACAGCGGAGGCTCAGCGAGCATCGGTACTGCTCGTGGTTGTTGTCATCAATGGGGGGGTTTTGGTGTCTTGTTCCTCAGTGTGGAAGTTTTGATATGAATTCTTGTTGATATTAATACTGTGGGTTGTACATTGCACACCCCAGAATACTCACAAAATACAATCAAAACACTTCACCAAACACACACTGAACACAGGGGCTGCTATCAGTATATACACTACCTGCAGCATTGGCCCACACAACACTATATCGCTACAGAACGCCTTGTACATGACATGTTGCACACAATACCCCATGTAATCACGCCATGGTCTATCGCCTGCCATCGGAGAAAGCATGAGGAACACAGGGTGTGTGTTGGGGGGGAGGAACACTTGATGTGTCCTGAGGGTGACCCCACCCAAACACCAACACACAGGAGTGGTATGGTGGACCAACCACTACACAACCCTCTCCACCGAGCATAGAGGTAGTATACCGTGCGATGCTGTTGTCCATTGTGATGAATAATGCCAAGCCCAAAGATGTGCGCGCACTGCACTGTGCCTTCGAGAGCACGCTTGACAAAGCATGATATTATTATTCACCCCCAAAGCATTGCATTTTTGTACAATACACTTGTCCAACAACAACCCCAATACCACCACACAAATCCTCCTCAATATGGCAAACAACAGCCCATAACAACCAACAATAACATGATTGCACATCAAACAAGCGCAGGCTTGACAGCAGAAGTGTCGGGTGCAGTTGATTCACAGAATGCAGCAATACATGAAGCACATCCTGCAGCAGCAGGATCTGTCCATTTGCATGATGAGCCCAACTCTCCGGTGGTATGCAAATGCTAGGCGCACGGTTGTGGTCGCCAAGTGCATCATAAAACGCTCTGAAAAACGTATCACAGAACACTGCACGAAGCCACATATCGACGGCGCAGTCTCTCGAGGCAGAAGAAGCCTCTACTCGACCAGCTGTTGATCTGGCCAACGACAACCACCGGTTTGGCACCCGGTCGGTGGAGGGTGATTCTGCTGCGTCCGTCGCACCTGATGATGGTGTGTTGGTGGTGGAGAGTGTAGACATGATGCATGGTGGATTGGTGTGCACTCGCAGTACTAGCGCAACGAAGCAACTGCCCGCCATCATCTTGTTGGCCTTGGCTCATCTTCATTCCACCCCACCCCACCCCACCCCACCCCACCAGGTGCACATTCGTCCCTTGGTGCCAGTCAACTTGCCACTGCCCACGATCGTGCCGTCTCCAGCCACAGACAATCAGCAAGCCCCACACCCAGCGCCAATGCCCTACCCCATCATCATCATCATCATCATCATCATCCGCAGCAACAGCGCAGCGTGCTGTCTGGTGCACATCCCAACCATGCTGCGGCACCCCCACCCCGCGCGTCGGTGCCGCGAGAGGGTCCCGGGCCCACGAAAACACGCATGTCACAGTCGGCTGTGAGTAGGGAGCACAGCACAGGGCATGTCCATCCTGTGCCCCACACACCCGCCAGTGTGTATGCGCAAGATGGTCTGGCTGCAGCACACGCCTTGTCAGCACACCATCGGCGTATGGCCCTCAACTTGCTTGCCACTGCAACAGGGCAGGTATATGATGTTGTGCGTGGATTGGTGTGGGTGTGATGATTGGTGTGACTGCCTGTCACGAATTGTACATTATTGCATTGGGTACATCATGTTAGAATACAGCAGAATACAGTAGATGTATGCACTGCACACAAAACACACAGCAGCAGCGACAGAGTGAAGTTGGTCAATCAGCACAACCAACAGCTATATCTGATGCCTCCTTGGGATTTCCACAGCTCCTCCAACGAACCCTTGCTGTACCTGAAAACCACCTCGTACCCTTGCAGGGGGGGGTGCCCAACGGCACAGGGCCCACCCACGGCACCACCCCAGGGGCCCACCACCCGGGGCCCCCCGGGGGGGCCCTGGCAGGCGGGCAGCAGCGGGTGGAGCAGCCTCAGGCAGCCACTGTGACAACAGGGGCCTCCTTGTCAGAGGGGAAGACCGTTGCAGGGACCTCTGTGCATGCGCGTGGAGGGGGTTGGGGGCACCATGATGCTGCGCTGTCGTCCTTGGTGGGGGGGGCAGCTACGGCGGCAGGTGCTGATCCTGTGTTGCTTGCACGGTTACAGGCAGTGATGCATGATCAGCAGCAGGGGAGTGCTGGGTCGGGGGGGCGACCTCGGGGGGTGGGGAGCAACATGTCGGGGGATGATGCACGGTGTGTTGTGTGTGTGTGTGTGGGGGGGGGGGTGTATACAAAGAATTTATGTTTGCAAACAGTGTATGTATACAAACAATACATGTATGCAAACAATACATGTTGCTCATGCATTGTGTCCAGAGTACACATGATTGGTGTATGTTCGCACCCTATATATACACCCCCCCTATATTCACACACCCTGTACTCACACACCCTATATTCACACACCCTGTATTCACACACCCTGTATTCACACACCCTGTACTCACACAACCACCATGCCCCCCTTTACAAACACAGGGCAGTACAAGAAGCACTCGCCACCACCAATGGTGGTATCATTGAAGGCACTGCCAGTGCTGTGATCTTCCCACCACCTACAGTAGGCCATGCACCTGCTGCGGCACATTCCGCCCTACAACGGGTGGGTTCCATCAAGGCAACGTCAGTTGGGGTGGTGGGTAGCCGGGTGGTGCATCATGGTGGGGAGGGGCCCGTGCAGGAGAGTGGGGGGGGGAGGACTGTGGTCAGCGTACAACATCAACAGGTGTGTTTTTGGGGAGCGTGTTTGTGTTTTTGGGTGTGGGGAGCGTGTTTGTATTTGTGCTCGTGTATGTGGAGTTGGAAAGTATGTGTGTGTGTCCATGCACAACAACACCCCCAAACACAACACACCGTGTCCCCAACACACATCACCAACTCCCCCCACACAAAAGGGTTCCCATGTAGACGACCCAGGCCCCGATGCTCCCCAGGGCCCCCTCTTCCCCCGCCAAGGAGGGGCCCGGGCCCCAGGGTCCCCCTCGGCCCCCGCAGCATCAGTGGAGGCTGTCATGCAGGTGACACATGCCGATCATGGTTCTGAGGATCACCAGAGCCTATCTCAACCTGACAGTCATCATCATCAGGGTGATAGTGCACATGGTGTGTATTGTTGTTGTGGTGGGGGGGGTTGGTGTGTGTTGTGGGGGGGGACAGTTGATGTGTGTGTTGTGGGGGGTTGAAAGATGGCTGTGTGATGGGGGATGACAGTGGTGTGTAGCATGCTTGCATGTGGTGGTTTGTAGGCAACAGCAGGTGCTTGTGTTACCTGTACGCACACGCTCAATTGATGATTATGATGATGATGCCAACAGACCATCCCACCACCCCACCCATCAACACCAGGTGGCGCCAGTGCTGCACACATGCTAGGTGGTGTGGATCATCATGCCCCAGCTGCCAGTGAAGGTGCCGCATCCATGTCAGCCTCAGATGCCCCCGACCTGGGGCCCCCCACTGGTGGGGTGATGACAGAGCAGCGGGCAGCAGTGATCATGGAGGGGCTGGGGGAGGGGGAGGGGGTATCTGCAGGACATGCACCACAAACATCCGCCATAAGTGCGTTGGGGTGTGTGTGTATACGGTGGTTGTGTAGTGTGGTTTGTATCGCATTGTGTAGTTGATACGCACCTTGGCACTCACCAACACCCCGAAACCAGGAGGTGGCACGTTGTGGGGTGCAGCTGGGGTTGGCATCACTGGCAGTGTTGCCGCTGCTCCACCCCCACGCCGACGACAGCCACGCCCACAAGCAAGCGGCAACGCCGTCGCCTCTGTCTCGCTCCCCTCTGCGGCCGATGGGGCCCCCCAGGCCCCCGGGACCGCCAAGGGGGCCCGTTCTGCCGCCGGGGCCACCTCACGCATGTCATGGCAGCGCCCTGGTGCCGACAGTTGCGACGATGAGGCTGCCAGCCAACGTGTGGCTGCGGGACGTGCTGCGGCTGCACGTGCAGCCGCACCAGGCAACTCAAACAGCATGGGGGAGGCCGTGGGGGTGATTGCTGGGGGGGGGATGGGGGGGGGTACCCTGTCTGCTGGGGCAGAGGCCGACGTGTTTTCTGATGGACGCCCCGCGTCCCCTGCGTTGTCATTGCGAAGGGGGGCCGCGTCGCACATCACGGGGCAGGAGCCTGCAGTGCGCCCGGTGGTGCGGGGGATGGTTGGGGGGCGTGGGGTGCTCGCTCGTGGGTGGCGAGAGGGGCGTGAGGTGCGGCCTGCTGCATCGACCGAAGCCGTGCTGGAAGACGTACATGGTGTGTGTGTGTGGTTTGTATCTGGGGGGGAGCTGTTGGGAACGGCGTCTTTCGTGTGCGGAGACATACCTGTGCACACTCTCGCACTGTACACACCCACCAACAACACACAGATGGAGCAACGTATGCGGTGGAGGCTGTGAGCCACCGACAACTTTTGGCGGGGGTAGGAGGGGCCCAGTCATTTGTGGCACCCCCTGTTGCTGGTGGTGCAGCGTTGGCAGGTCGGTGGCCCCCACCACCAGCGGTGGAGATCAAGGAAGAACACCACGGGGTGGGGGGGGAGGGGCATGAGGGGGGAGCAGGGGAGGGGCCGGTGCCACATGAAGGGGGGCCTGCACACCCCACGGGGTCCACCGCAAGCAACGCATACAAACGCAAGCGAGAAGAAGGGGGATGATTTTACGGTTTTTTTTGCTCATCTCAAAGAGTGTTGTGCGGCAAGAAGAAGCAGGAGAAAGAAAGAAGAGGCGTGCACCCCCGTGACCACATGAGCGTGTTGTTTGTTTTTTCCGAATGTGTTTGTGTCCGACGAATGAGCGTGTGAGTGATTGTCAGACACTGAATGATATGCACCGTGTTTACCACCCATCTGTTTTGCCTCAACACCGTGTTTTACACTCACAACAACAAAAAACAACACTGGATGCAACAATGCAACTTGTTCTTGACGGGTAAGCCCTTTATGCCCTCTCTCTCTTTCTCTCTCAATCTGTAGCGTCCTTTACGGAGTCACCAGCTTTCTTCAAATTGCTGCCCAATGTGTCCCCAGCCTCACGTGCAGCCTGCTTCGTCTGCCTGGTCGCATCGTCCACAGCACTCTCTGTTTTGCGCTGGCCTTCGTGAGCCGCCTCCTTGCTCCTGTTGATGTTGTCCTGCAGTGCAGACTGTGTCTTGCGAGAGGCCTCATCAACCCGAGCCTTGCCCTCGTCTGCTGCTTCAGATGCGCTGTCCTGCCTGGGTAGGTGGATGGTGAATGTGCGACGACGTATGTGTGACGATGGTGTGCACCAACCATCTCAACGTTCAACCACCTCAACATACACGTCATCTGCAGCATTGGAGACGGCGTGTTTGGCGTCGTGAGCCTTGGTCTCCACTGTATCACGAGCATCAGCAGCCTTGCCGGTGATCGCATCTTTGGCTTCGCTTGCTTTTTCGACCACAGTGTCTTTGGCGTCACCCAGCTTGTCAGCAGTACTCTCGTACGCCTTTTTGACGTTTTTCTTCACGGCATTGGCTGCATCAGAAAGCTTGTCACCCACATCCTGTAGGTGTTGTGGGATGGCGCGATGTTGGTCAGATCCACTACACACCACGTGTTCTTTGTTGCATGCCTTGTCGTCGTGGGTTGCATACAGTCGCCACAGGCGTGCTGCAGGCACACAACGTGGCAGCTGGGCACCAAGCTGACGTGCATGGGGTGCTGGCATGCGGACTGCAGATCGTGAGAGCGTAGCAAACATTTTATTGTATTGGTGGGTGTGGTGGGTGGGTGTGCACGTGTAGAATGTGTGTTTGTTTGCGTGTTTGTTTGTGTGTGTGCAGGTTGTGATGCTGTCCAATAATATGCAGAGGGTCCTGCAGGCTGGATGTTTTCCATTTGGAAAGAGTTGCCATTCACCTCATTTCACTTCACACAAATCATAATGAAAAACGATTAGTTACGAACACACAATAGTGAACGCCACACGTGCAAACACCACACCACAACGCACATTGCATCTCTACATCTCTGCATCTTTGTTGTCCTCCCTTGTCGCTCCAATGCACAGCATAATACTACTAGTATCATTTTCTGCCATTGCATTTGCAGCAGACAAGTTTCCATTATCAGGGCAGATTGTGTTGCCAGGTGCGACCTTGATACCCACCCATCAACACAATACAAACGCCACCATGCTCCACCAACCTGACACAGATGGCGCACAAGCCGAGTATGCATCACTGCAGTTGTGGGTACACCTCAACAATGGGCGTGAGCTGACCACCTATGTCAAGCGAGATGGCAGCTTTGTGGTACACGGCATCCCTGCTGGCACCCACATGCTGTCCATAGACTCACCCACCTATATGTTTCCCACGTTACGGGTGGACATCAGTGCCCAGCGCAGTGGGTTGCCATCTGTGTCGCTTGCAGATGATAACACAGTCAAGTTGCCAGATCCCCTGGTCATTCGTCCCGCTGCCCTTGCTTCCTACTTTGATCAGCGACGTCCGTTTAATGCCGTGGCGTTTCTCAAGAGTCCCATAGGCATAATTTCAGGTGTGGGGTGTGGGGGGGTGATGTGGGGGGTTGATGTGGTGGTGGTTGACCATATCAGGGGCGTTCACTGTATGTACGCCACCACCAACAGTGCTCATGGTGTTGGCCATGTTGATTATGCCCAAGCTCAAGCTGGATCCAGAGGAGTTGAGGCAATTGCAGGAAATGAGGGAGGAACGAAGGCGAGGCCGCCAAGAGTAGTTGGTTGATACATATTTGTTTGCTGGTACAAATATTGTGTACAAATTAATATTGGTAACAAAACACAAACACGTACGCAGACTACATCACATCTACAACCCACGCAACCCAGACCATCCATCGTAATTTTGACGGCTCTGTGTGTCGTATTCCCCTCCCATACGCGTTCCCTAGCCATTCCACATGCCTGCACGTGCTGTTGCCAAGCGCAGCAAGGCGTCTGCGGGACGCAACGGCGCAAAGAGCAAGGGCGCCAAGCAGTTGCCACCAGACATGGAGGATGAAATTGACCTGTTTCACAAGAGCAAGGACAAGCTTGTATTTGACAGTGATGGTTCGGACGCAGAAATGGATGAGGACATGGATGACGACGATGCAGTGTTGGATATTGAGGCAACAGACAGTGGTTCTGACGATGATGATGACGATGGTGTGCTCGAGGGTGACCTTGACAGTGAAGAGGAGATTGAGGCTGCATTGGCACGTGGTGGACGTGATGCAGAACGTATGTTGTTGTTGATGGGGGAGGGGGTTTGACGTGAGGGTGATGTATGAGGGTGATGATGTGTCTTAACATGTACATGCCACACACAAACACACTCCCTTTAAAATACAACACAGTTGCCAAACAAGCCAAGGCACTGCGTCAGCGCCTGCGTGTGCAGCAAGGCGAGGGCAGTGATCTTGATGAAGACGACGTGGATGACGATGATGCTGTGGGAGGAAAGTTGTGGGGCAAAAAGCGTCGCCTGTATTATGGTGAGGATGAAGAAGGTGCCACCGACGAGGACGAGGTGTGAGTGTTTGTGTTGTTGTGTGTTGCATTGTGTGTTGCTTTACATGTGAACAATCACTTACCATATCTCTCATCAATATGTAAACGCTTGTGACCATTCCTCACACACAATACAACACATACAACACCACGCAACCCACACACACACCACACACACACACACCACCACACATACAACAACACACACAGGAGGCAGAGGAGGAGGAGGCAATGCGCTTACAAAAAGAAGCAGCACAGCAACTGAAGGAACAGGATTATGCACTTTTGAGTAGTAGTGAGGGGGAAGAGGAGGAGGAGGAGGAGGGGGATGGCACATTGGGTGGTACTGCACGACAGGTAGGAGGGTTGATTGGTATTTCATATGATTGGTTGATTATTTGTGTGTATGTGTGTGTGTGAGTATGTGCATGTATGCATGTGTGTGCATGTGTGTGTGTGCATGTAAATGTATGTGCTGCGTGTTGTACACCAACTTCACCTGTGCAACACATACACACATACCACCACCATACACACACCACCACCACCACCACCACAACAACAACAACAGGTTGCCGCAGGTGTGCGCACAGTAGAGCACATCACCCGAGACACTGCAGACGTCACAGCACAGCGTGCAGCAGTCATGCAGGCAGCACCAGAGCTAGTGGCACTAGCAGAAGAGTTACAAGGGTGTATGGGGGAGTTGAGGAGTAGAATAGGCCCCTTGGTGCAGGAGGTATGGATTTAGGAGCCTAGGAAAGGAGAGGGGAGGTGTGTGTGTGTGTGTGTGTGTAGGAGTTGGAGTTGTGGGATGTGAGGAGAGGTGGGATGGGATGTGGTGGGTGTGGTGGGTGTGTTGATGCATGGTGGTCATGTGCTGCGTGTGACTGCATTTGTTTTCTACACACACACACACACACACACACACACCACACACACACAAACAAACACACAAACACAAACAAATCCAAACCCACACAAAACACACAATCACGTGCAAACACACAGGTACAAGCTGGTGGTTTGGCAACACAACAGGGTGTGAGCTACTTGGAAGCCAAGCACTTGTTGTTACTCCAATACTGCATGCATATAGTGTTTTATTTACTTTTGAAAGCAGAGGGGAGGCCTGTGAAGGATCACCCAGTGATTGCCAAACTAGTACAGGTGGGGGGGGGGGGGGGGGGAGGTGTGTAGGTGGAGGTGTAGATTTTGAGTTTGTGTGTGTGTTGGTTGGTGTGTGTGAGTGTGAATGTGAGTGTGTGATTGTGATTGTGTGTGTGTGAGAGAGAGAGAGAGACAGAGAGTATGTGTGTGTGTGTGTGTGTGTGTGTGTGAGAGAGAGAGAGAGAGACTATGGGTGTGTGTGTAGGCGTGTGTGTAGGTGTGTGCATGTATGTATGCTCCTCCACTATCACTCACAACAACCTGTACCCATACCAGCACACAACAACTCTCAACACATCACTTACTCACACACACATCAATCTCCCTCACACACACCACACACATCACTTACTCATACGCACACCACTTCTCCTCACACAGATACGCACCTACTTGGACAAAATCAGACCCATAGACAAACGCCTCTCCTACCAAATACAACGCCTCTTACAAGCTGCACATGCAGTACGCTCCGCCAACACCACCACCACCCACGGCGCCCCCCAACCCCCAACCACACCAGCCAAGCACACCAACAACAACACCAACACCAGCATGCATGATGATCCGCTCTCATATGCACCCAACCCTGATGCCATGCTGACAACACATGGTGGTGGTGGTGGTACTGGGAGAACTGGTGTTGACCATAGCGTTGACCAATACGCTGATGCCCAGACCACCACCAACACTAATACCACCAATATATACCGTCCACCCAAGCTCAACCCTACAGCGATGGAGGATGACCCAGACCACACACCCGACGCCCGCCGTACCCGTCACACCAAGCACATGCGTCAAAAGGCGTTGCGTAGTGAAATGGTGAGGGAACTGCTGCAGGAGGTGGAGGAGGCCCCTGAAGAGGTGGGGGTGCGGGGGGTGGGGGTGATGTCATCAGCAGCGGCGATTCGTGAAGCACAGCAGAGGAGCAAGATTACAGAGGTGGAGGAGGAGCTGATGACCCGTATTGTATTGTCCAAGGTATGGAGAGGTGTTGTTTTTTATGGGAAGAAAAGAAAAAGCAGGACGCGACGCATGGGTGTGTGTGGGTGTGTATGCGCATCCTCATGTACATGTTTAAGTAGCATTGTTGTATGGCGGTGTTTCATTCTTCCCCTCCCACTCCATCCCTCCCCTCTCATCCCCTCCCCACTCATTTCCAATACACCGAATACAGGAGGAACGTGCACGCCTCAAGGCACTCAAACGGGACCGCCAAGCCGCAGCATCAGGGGCCCTGTTGGATGGCTTTGATGAACTCGCAGACCTCGTGGAAGTGGGGCAGGCAGAGCTTGACAAGGCACTCATGCAGGGCGGTGGTGGGAACAAGGGGGGTGCTGCACGTGGTGTGGGGGGGTTGTCACTGGGTAACCTCAGTCAGAAGTATGGTGTTGATTTGACAAAGGTGTGTGTGCTGTGTGCTGTTGTCGGTTTTTTTTTGGGGGGGGGGTGTAGTGTGGTGGGTGTGTATGTGGGTGGGTGGGTGTTTAGGTAGTGTATAGGTGTGGGTAGTGTATGCACATGTCTCCCCATGCCTGCACCGTGCCCAGTGACACCACCCCACACACCCACACCATCATCCCCACACCCCACCGCTAGGATGCTCGTAATGTGCGTGGTGGTGATGATGATCTCCCCACACGCCCCTCCCTGGCAGCCAGGCGTGCCAAGACAGACGCACTTCGTGTCAGACAAGATGTTATCACTGGTGGTGTGAGTGATTATGATGATTATGATGATGGTGGTGTGTTTGATGGGCACGAGGGCCCCTTGCAAATTGGTGGGAAGAAACGCAAGGGGGGACAAGGGGAGGAGGATGAGTTTTACAAGGTGTGTTGAGGGTGGGTTGTGTGAGGGGGGTTGTGTGTGGATGCATGGGTGTGTGGCTGCATGAGAGAGGAGGGCATCGGGGTGTTTATTGATTGTCACTCGTGTGTAATCTATGCACGTATGCTCATCACTTCACCACCATCACTCCTCACACCAACACCATCACTTCTCACAACAACAACAACACCATCACTCCTCACAACACCACCACCATCACCACTCCTAACACCACCACCACCACAGGCAGCAGTGGCATCATCCAAAGCCAAAAAAGCAGCACGACAACAATCCTATCACCACCCCAACCTCGAGCCACCCCTCCCGGACCCCACCACCCACGGCGCCCGCAAGATCGATCGTGCCATTGAGAAAAATCGTGGTCTCACACCACATAGGCGACGTGACCTCAAGAATCCACGCAAGAAGAATCGCGTCAAATTTGAAAAGGCAACTGTTCGTCGCAAGGGACAGGTGCAGGCCATGCGGGAGGCACCCGGTGGTGGGTATGGTGGTGAGAGTACTGGTATCAATGCACGCGTATCCAAGAGCGTGCGGTTTTAGTGGTGTGGGGGGGTATTGGATGTGGGTGGCGAGGGCAGCGAGATATACCTTGTGGTGGTGTGTGTTTGGAGGTGTGTTGCTGGTGGGTATGTTGAATTTTGCAAGGAGCACGTGTGCATCGTGTGCATCATACAGCACATTTGTAATGAAAACACTACCACGTCATGTTGAATTTGCTATTGTTAAAAATCTATTACGTCTGCATGTAGCCCGTCTGCAACAAAACCAAACACAGCGTCGTATACACCCAATGCAACGACGTTGTCATCACTCCCACAAACTGCGCACCAGCCACCAGCGCCGGCAGTGCCGTGTACACCGCATGTGACGTGGCTCCCCCCTGTGTCTTTTCAAAACCCAACAGACACTGGAGCCCCAGAAGCAACCCACAACACCCCCACAACACCCCCAGTCCCAGCATTTGCACCGCAACTTTGGGCAACAGCACCAACTGCGCTTCCATCTTGCCCACCACGAACTGCGCAGCTTGTTCTGGTTGTGTGGTGGCAAATGTGCTCTGTCCCACACGATACCACATGACCATGGCACTACTGAGGTAGGTTTGTATGTAGCCGCGAAACAAGAGCACTTGAAGAATGCTGCAGGAAAAAAGGGACCCCGCGCGGGCCCAGGAAAGCAGAGGGGAGGGGATGGCGACATAGGTGACGAGGGGGGTGATGAACAAGAGGGCGGTGGAGAGTGGGAGGAGGTATTGAATGAGCATACCTGTGGGGTTGTTTGGGAGGTGCGGGGGGAGGTGTTGGCAGGGGTGTTGTCGTCTTGATGGAAGTGATGATGTATACACCCCACTGTACAATGCGGTGCATGTTGATACAATCATATTGACAAGCTTCCATGCATCATTATACAAACATACATACAACCATTGATCCACCCACATGCATTCACCCACATGCATCCACCCACATGCATTCACATCCACACACACACCCACCCACCCACATACCAAGTTGATACAGAAACCCAGCTGCAACATAATCCTCCCCCCACTTGGGCGGATACAGCCCCAACTTGATACACCGAGCCACACGTATGGCAGGTCCAAACAGCAGGGCACACACAACACCAGTGAATAGAATGCACGACAGCTTGAAGCCACGTAAAGGAATTGCTACGTATACAGGCTGTGTGTGATTGTGTGTGGGGGGGGTTGATTGTATGTGTGTGTGTGTTTGATTGTATGTGCGTGTGTGTTTGATTGCATGTGTATGTGTGTTTTTACACATACTTCACACCCATATATCACACCCACACATCACACACGTACATGTTGCAATCGCTGTTGTATGAAATCAGACAACCCCCTTGACAAGGCTGCTGCACCCTGCTGCATACCAAGTGGAATGGTGTCTGTGGGTGGGTGGGTGGGTGGGTTTGTGTGGGTGGGTGGTTGTGTATGTGTGTGTGTGAGAGAGAGAGTATATATATATGTGTGTGTATAGGTGTGTGTGTGTAGGTGTTTGTGTGTGGGTGTGTATGGGGGAATGTGTTTGTACAAAAAAGGGGGGGAGGTATGTGGAAAACAATACACAACAGTACACCTGACACATGCCCCACGGTCAACACACCCACACCCACACCCACACCCACACATACACACACACACATACTCATTCCTACACGCACACTCACAGTTTCCCCACTCATTCACACTATACCTTCAGATACGTAAAAAGCAAGACCAGTAGAGAGCAGCATGCTCAACACTGTGAGAACTATCAAAATCACCTTGTCATTGCGACCTATACTGTTTGATAACAATTCAGCCTAGAGGGGTGGAGGTGATTGTTTTGTTGTTTGTGTTGTTGTTTGTTTTGTTGTTTGTGGGTGTGTGTTGGGGTGTGGGTGTGCATGTGTGTGTGCATGTGACAGGTGGCTGTTGTGTAGTTGTGCAGAAAAAAACACCTACCTCCCACCCCCCCTACACCCACACCTACACTCACACCTACACCCACCTTGAACAGGAACAGTGGCACACTCAATACAGCACCCACTGGCATCAGCACTGCAAGACTACTACGTGGTAGCCCCAATATATGTGATAATGCTTCACTCGTTAATACACTGCATATACCCAGCTGACCAAGCAGCGCCTTGTGTGGGTGTGGTGTCGGGAGGGAGTGTGGGTGTGGGTGTGGGTGTGAGTGTGGGTGGGTGGAGGAGTGTGGGTGTGTGGAGAGGAATGCGTGAACAGTGGGGATGGTAATATACCAGGTGTAAAGGAGTGTGGGTGTGTAAAGGAGTGTGGGTGTGTAAAGGAGTGTGGGTGTGTGGACATCTTGAGAAGAAAAAACTAGCAACCAATACGTACCAGGTTTTCATAATCACGAACGCCCTCAAGCTTGTTTAGGAATTTGATGGTCAAGGGGTAAGTCAATAAAGTACGCAACCCTGGAATGTGTGTGTGTGTGTGTGTGTGTGTGTGTGTGTGTGTCATGTGTTGCTCATGTCTGACAAAGTTGATGTACATCGACAACACGCAACACACATGCAACACACAACCTCAATCTCAACCATGATCAGTCACCCCAACCACCACACTGACAACCTTCTGCTGCAGAGATGCCTGCAGAGGTGTCAGCCTCACGACGCTGACGCCGACGTGCTGCACCAGATGTTGTCGAGCGATGTTCATCAGTGGATGGTGGTTTTGTTTCTGCTGGTGTGCTTCTGGTTGCCCTATTGTTGGGGAAATAGGCTCTCAAGCCTGTCAAGAGTGTCAACGGCCCACCAGTCCTGTGGTTGAGGTGTAGTTTGATACACTATCTGGTTAGTCAATTGTAGATGTGGTAGGTACTGCTCGGCATTGCTCCACCACGTACACAGCGAAGATCAGCACTGTCTGTATAACAATGCCAAGAACCACATAGAGGTCTTGTATTGCAAACACGCCCATTGTCTAGCCAACTGGGATGTACGATTGCTTTGTACTACACTGTGCTGGCAATCATTCGCAGTTACACCGCCACGACATTCATTTCCAATAGCCTGGCTTTATTTCCCAAAACAACACCGAGATGATCCCACAACATTCAAGTGTGTAGACTGCCCACCTCAGACGAGCAGTGCACCTAAGTCTTTTGCGGCCTGCACTACCTGAAATGTTTCCTGTATTTCCTCGATTGCCTTGGACTTGGCCCCATGCACCACTCTGTACTGCTGGAGAGCACGTCGGGCATGCTCCAGTGCCTGATCAAAGCGGTCCAGATGCATACACACTTTTGTAAACATGTGGTGGTACCCCGCTCTTTGCACATCAACCTGTTGTGCAGATAATGTATGTGGGTCGGTAGGGCTTACCATGCATGTACCGAAATGCACACCAGCATGCATTTACGAAATGCACACTACTGCGCACAGGTGGTTAACCTACCACCACATCCCAGGTCAACATACCGCAGGGATCAATGGGTCAATTGCTGTCCCAAAGCCCACACCATATTGCCATGCTGCCTCCCAGTGCTCCTGTCTTGCCTCATCCTGGAACAGGCTTTGTAGTAGGCGCAGACGATGAACATGATGCGCACCTGCGTGAATTGGGGATATATGGGTGAAATGTATGATGGTTTATGTTGGCAGCATGAAGGACACAAGGGCACATGTGCACACAGCAGAAGGGCATTGCATGTATGAACATGGTGGTAACAACACGGTCATCATTCCTACAGACACCAAGCGCACATGATACCCACATACCGAGCACAACAGCAGGCCCCCCCCACTGCATGCCCCCCTCCCCCCTCCCCCACAACAATTTCCAGTATTTCCTTTCACATTGACCACCGTTGACCACTGTGTAGGCGTTCCTCAGGAGTTCCAGGTCAACCTTTCCATGCGATTTCTCATATACGTTGACCGCATTGGCAGCAAAGAATGCAACCTGCGCCACCCGTTGAATAATTGCTGTTGTGTAAGAAAGAATAGGGGGTTGATAGGGGGGGGTGGAGGTGAGAATATGTGTTGATGCACGTGATACAGATGCACATGCCACACTATAGTGTGCTTCACAACCCCCTGAACAAAATGTGTATGATGCAGCTGCTGTGGTCATGTGCTAGACTATGATGTGCTGCACATGATGTGTGCTGCCATGTATTATACTCTGTACATGTGTGTCTGTGTTACAACAAACACACACAAATTTGTGCATGCCGCACATGATCATCTCAGGTATACAATGTGTAAAGGGATATCATCAACGCAACACAATCCCGCTCTGTCTGTCATCCATAGCACTCGTGACAAGAATATGAGAAATGCAACATGTTAGCCACACTGAAGCTGTGTGTATTCACAGCTACTGTATATTTGCTGCTGCTGTGTATCGACTGCTGTGTATTTGCTGCTGCTGTGAATTTGCTGCTGCTGTGAATTTGCTGCTGCTGCAGGACAACAACCATTGCTGTGTAGAGCAAGCTGCCAGCTGCATGTGCTGCATCATACAACAAACAAAGCTGCTGCTCCTGCTGCACAATATGCATACACAATGCGCATACACAATCCATGCATACACATGCGCAATCGGCTTATCGTGCAGGTACTTCCACCAAGCCGGTTGCGATGGCGAGGAGGGTCAATACAAAGGGCAACAAGATGGCCACAATGCCAATGATAGCCAGAGGATCCTGTGTGTGGTGTGTGAGTGTGTGTACGTCACATACATACAAGTGTTGACCCACACTCCTGGGTCACACATCATACCGCAAAGACATTGGTGCCCTCCTTTTCCGTGTTGGATCGCCAGTATTCTTCTGGCTCATCCTCACGACGCAATGACTTCTTCTCGCCGTCTGTGATTGACCAATAGCGTGGATGACGATGAAAACTCGACTGTCAGTGCATGATGACCAGGTGGCATGCCCACCGCACAAACATTGACGTACCAAACATTGCTTTGGGTGTGATGATGGATCGCTGCGGACGCTTGCGCAGTGTCATGGGGGCCAAACCAAGCCGAGTGGGTTTCGTACGGGTTGCCGCCAGGCATGTGCCTCGTGGCGAGGTGCTTATCACGCTGCATGTGCTGCTCATCGTGTATAGTATCTGTCTGTCAATAGGCTGTCAAGCTATTGTGGCTGATACAAAAAGTGCTGAGTGAATGAATAAAATCATTGCTGCATGCATGCACCCAGCATGCAACCCACCCCTACCCCCCCACTCGCTCGACATACCTGCATTTGCACGCATCCGTTCTTCACTCCCCGTCCACACATACACCTGCATGCGGTCCTCCCCCACCTCCTCTGCCGCCTTTTTCACCAAAAACGCTCTCTCCTGCTCATCATACTGTGAGTCCGTTAATTTGCACCACACCCCGCCCACAAGGGTGGTTCCCCCAACCACACAAGACCATGCTGTCTTGTCCACATCCACCGGATCGTGTCGCCAAGGCGGCACTGCAGATGCATACTGCAGTATTTCCACACCATTGAGCATGTTTGTCTGTACCATGAAGGGTGCTATGGTGGTGCTGGAACAGTGGTTTATGTAGGTACGTGGCTGTGTTGCGCTGGTGTTGGATGGGGTGCTGGTGGATGGGGCATCACGACACCGAGCATGGACACTGTGTGTATCACCTACACTCGCAACACCACTGGTCAAACCAGCACCAGCAGTAGACTTATCATTATTATCATCATTATCAGCATTATCATCATTATCAGCAGCAGCACCAGCATGATCATCAGTACTAGGAGCAGCATCAGCATCAAGGTCAACATCAAGGTCAAAATGGTAGCTTCTAGACAACCTGACACGCCTGTGCCACCGGGGGTCAAACATGCTTGTGTAGGGTATGGTACAGGCCTGTCCAGGTGTGATGGGGGTGGTGGCACGCAGCACAATATTACCCTGACTGTCAAATGTCTGTGTAGGGGTGTGTTGGAGTATGTTGGAGTGTGTGTTGGAGTGTGTGTGTTTGTTTGTGTGTATGTGTGTGTGTGTGTGTATGTGTGTGTGTATGAATATAGATGTATATGGATGTGTATGTGTATGTGTGTATGTGCATATGTGCGTGTGTGTATCCCCGCACATACCTGTACACAGTTGAATGTATCACTGTGATTGACCATGGCACCCCACAGGTACAAACCCAACCCAATAGAGTCATGAGATTCATCTGTTATCGTGTGACAATTGCATCCTATCATGGCGAATGTTTGTGCACACTGCTTGGGTGTGAAGGGGGGGGTGCCCTTGATGCCATAGTTGGCCAACACACTGTGGTGATGGGTGATGGGTGATGGGGGGATGGGTGATGTATAGGGGGGGATGGGGTGTGAGGAGCATGGGGTGATGGGGTTGATAATGTGGAAATGATGTGATGTGCACACACAAGATGCGGTGTTGCATTATGGTGTATACAGCAACCCACAGGAAACGCATACACACACATACCAACACCACCACCAACACACCAACACACCAACACACCAACACACCAAACACACCAGACACATACCATATGCGTGTTCCTACATCGGCATACAAGGCCTTGTGCCATTGCCCCATGCTATCCCAATGATGCACCAGGGATGCCAAATCCACCCCCCCACCACCACTGCTTTTACCATCATTGTACTGCCTCCATAGGATACGGGCTGCGAGCTGTGTGGGGGATGCTGGGATGGGATCTTTTTCCGCTACGCGTGGATCACTTGCCCACTGCCTGAGCGCTGCACATTCTTGTTTGTGCCCTTGTTGCCATCCACGGCGTTGGTGTTCTGCATCCAGGTAGTAGACTATCTTGCAAGCACCACATCGCTTGAGGTTGGCGCCTGGCTGATTACAACAATCGCATCGTGTTTCAGGCTTGAAGTGTACGCGCGCATAGGGGCGTTCAGGACCTAAAACTATATCACCCGGTTGGAATGTTGTTTTGGCAGTGAGAAAACGGCCTTTTGTTGGGTGAGAGACGAGCTCCAGGTTGGGAGGGCAGCAATCATAGGTGGTCATCGTGACCACCCAGCGAGGCGGATGTGTGATTCAGTTTTTTACGTATGTTGATGAAATGTACACGATAAATCAGGATTGATTTTGGTGAGTGGTTTTGTGTTTTGTGTGTTTTGTTTTGGGGTAAATGACCGGTCAACGCCCATCCTTGACACGACCACCCCCAGTATAGGCATGGCACACATGGACACTGGCTGTGTGCACCCTTGCAAAATGCTGCCCAATGTGCAATCACGTGCGAGCAACGCGTGGCAACAAGTTCACCGTCATGGCAGCACATTACAGGTTCCACCTGCCTATGTGCACACACACACACACAGGAAAAAAAACATCACGCATTTTCCTCTCCAACTTTAATCATCAATCAAAGCTACACACTCACAACCCACCACCAGAGGCAAGGCACAAAGATACAAGTCACACAATCATCCATCGAACAGTCTTGCCTGCACTCACCATTAAACACCTGTCCACTTCCATCAGCTGCAGTTTTACCTGCAAGTGAATAATAAAGACTTGCCAAGTAGACACACAAAGCAGGCAGCTCTTTACAACCGGCCGCAGCATCTGCCACGCACGCCACAACCCCTGTCGTTTACTCACGCCTAGGTATGCTGGCAAACCACAAGTAGACGGTTGGTTTGTTGGCGACATGCTTCGTAGCACGCCAGTGAACTTTGCAGGACATCGATCATCAACACTGGGCTTTTTGCTCCACCATACTCCCCTCTTCACCTCAGTTGTTGTACCTTGAACCAACTATTGCTAGCATGCATTTGTGTGCTGGGGGACGCTTCCCTCGTCTCTTGCCTAGTCCCTCTACGATCGTCCCCGAAGCCCCAACATCAGTGATGCTCCCTCGTACCCTGCGCAGTGTGGTGTGCTGCAGTGCCACCAATGCCACTAATGCAGCAGCATCTTATAGTCATGACACACCCAAAAAATCAGACTTGCGCAAGGTGCCAGGTGTGGGCAAGCGCAATCAGGAGCTGTTGATGCAGCAGCATGTACCCAACGTACAAGCACTTGCACAAATCTTTGAGCAGGTTGGTTGAATAAAGTGTGGTGATAGTGGTGCGTTGTGTACATCGATGAACTTTGTTGCACATCCTCGTTGCACACCCAATTGCACATCCAATTGCACATCACATCACAACATCCCCCGAAAACACAGCGTGGCCGCAATAGGGATGCCATGCTGGAGTGGCTTGCCAAGGACGTGGGCATTCGCAAGCATCATTGTCACAGTATTGTAAATTATCTTGCACATGAAATGCACGGGGGAGGGGCACGAAGCAGCAGCATGCATGGGTGTAATGTGACACTTGCTGTCGAGGGGAATATAAGGTTTGTCTGGTTATTTGTTTATTTGTTTGTTGTTTGTGTGAGCGTGTGTGAGTGTGAGAGATTGTGTGTGTGGATTATGTCAGGATAGCAAAACCACCACCACCACCACCACCACCTCCTCCCCCCACAGTGCTGGTAAAAGCACCTTCTTGCGCATGCTGGTCGACGAACGCATGTGCAATCGCTCCCAGCAACTCCAACAGCTGCGAGACAACCTCGAGGTGGTTTTCGAGCCTGTTGAGCGATGGCAAAACATCAAGAGTGAACATGGAAATCAGCCCATTAATATTTTGGATTTGTTTTATTCAAGTCCAGAACGATATGCGTATACATTTCAAAACTTTGTGTTTCTGACCCGCATGGTGCAGGTATTATGGTGTGAGGAGGGCTTTGCACACACACAATCACACACACACACATACACACACACACACACACCCAAAACATCAAACACTTACACTCACACCCACACACTCTCACACACACACATACACACTCTCACACTCACTCTCACCTACCCAGGAGCATGAAAGCCGCAGCACCCACAAACCAGTGCGTATGCTTGAACGCTCCGTGTTTAGTGATCGACACGTGTTTGTGAGGGCGGTGCATGAGAATGCGTGGTTATCTGAGGCAGAGTTGCAAATATATGATTCCTGGTTTCATCCATTTATCGAGTATGTGTGTGTGGGTGTGTGGGTGTATGTAGGTGTGTGTATGTGGGTGTGTGTATGTGGGTGTGTGTATGTGGGTGTATATGGGTATGGGTGTGTGTGGGTGTATATGGGTGTGTGTATATGGATGTATGTGGTGTCTTTGTTCTTGTTTTTGTTCTTGTTGCACAGTGTGCATGGGCTGTACACCACCATACCAACACCACCATATTACATACACATACTACTGTACATACAACAACAACACCACCCCTCCCACACTCCCCTTACACACAGTACACACCCTGATCTTGTCCCAGATGGCTTTATCTACATGCGTGCCGACCCTGAAACCTGCCTTCGCAGGATGCACACCCGCAGCCGCACAGAGGAGTCATCCGTACCCCTAAACTACCTGGAGAGCCTCCACCTGAAACATGAAGAGTGGCTGCTGAATGGGAGCATGTCTGTTGCCCAAATTAACAACCCCCTGGGTGTGGGGGTGGGAGGGGATGGCGTGCCAGTGGAGGGGGGGGGGAGGGGGGAGGGGGGGGGTGCGGTCAACGGACGAGGGGACGGGTTGTTGTTGGTCAAACCAGAGCCAGAGGCGATCAGGGGGTGTGTGCGCTTTTTGAGGGTAGGTGTGGTGTGTGTGAGAGGGGAATGGGCATTGTGGGGGTAGGAGAGGGGTGAAAGTATCATGTGTGTGTACATGTGTATACATGTGTGTGTTGATGTATGCAGCACTTGCGTGTCGACGTGCCATCATCCCTTCCCCCCTCAAAAAAAACACAGTGCCACAACAACCCAGCCCTGCAAAAACACCTCAACAACGTCCCTGTGCTTGTGGTTGACTGCAATCCAGACATTGATGTGGAGAATGATGTTGCTGCAAGGGAGCACTTTGCAATGCAAGTCAACCAATATTGGGATTATGTGCAGAGTTTTAAGCAGTCCCAAAACGAGTATAGAGCTGCTGGTACAACACCCAACACACCCCTGGAGCTGCTGCGGTCGCAGGAAAAGCATGGGGGAGTGCTGCTGCCATCGCTCCTGTCGGTGCAGTGATGATGATGCGGTGTGTGATGGGCATGTATGTGTGTGAAACAGGATGTGATTATCTTGGTGTACATTGTTTGTTTGTGTGGAGCAGCGTGTGGTGGCTGGTGATGTGCAGCCCATTGTAACATAGGCAACCTGAGGTGGTTGTTGACCAAAATGTTGACCGAAAGAAATACAGGGTTTTTTTGGCGACACAAAACCTTTCAATTGACTTGCAAGCGTGGTGTGTTTCATATGCATGGTGGTTGAATTATCAATCAACCCCGTCACCCACCCTTCATCGTCTCCATCACGACCCATCCCGTCCATATACCATGTATAAAAACGCATACCAGTCGGGCTTTTTCTCTATTTTCTATTCCATAGGCAGTAAACCGCTCGCAAAATGGGAAACGGAAGGTATGTGTGACGAAGAAGCACAAGCTACACATCGTGATGATGGTTGCATGCCATTTGCGTGCCATCCACCCCACACAGTACACAACGGGCACATCAAGCGTCTCACAGACAATGATATCCAATCGCTCGTGCTCGAGGTGGCGAGCACCAACGTCAGCAGCACCTACATCACCACCCCCCCGGGCAAGGGCACGCTGGGCATCAAGCTCCCCTTTTTGGTGATGATAATCAAAAACATGAAGAAATACTTTACCTTTGAGGTCGAGGTGCTGGATGATAAGGGATTTCGACGCCGTTTTCGGGCATCCAACTTTCAAGTGTGTTGTGGGTGGTGTTGTACATACACCCGCACACAACATCCACCCACATGCATACCCACCCACACCCAGTCGGCCACGCGTGTGCAGCCCTTTGTGTGTAGCATGCCCATGCGCTTGGATGATGGCTGGAACCAAGTGCAGTTTAATCTTGCCGACTTTACACGTCGTGCATATGGTATGTGCATATGGTGGTGTTGTGTTGGTGTGCTGCGACATGTTCATCATCTGCACCGTGCGACCTGTATGAGAATATCAATGGGTGGTGACACATGTGCCACACAATCACACATTATGGTGCATTGGAATGTGCACAACCTTGCTCCACCATGTCCCCTTCACACACCACACCACACCACACACCACACACCACACCACAGGCACCAACTACCTCGAAACGCTGCGTGTGACCATCCACGCCACCTGCCGTATCCGCCGTGTATACTTTAGTGACCGTTTATATGCAGAGGAGGAGGTGCCCCCCGAGTATAAGCTCTTCCTGCCCCTCTCAAGGGGCCCTGCATCCGTCCCCCCCACAGCCCCTGCCATGCTCCAAGAGGGGCCCGGCCTTGGTGGGCTCCCCTCCCGCAAGGAGGATGCCATGCGCACAGGAGGGGTACGAGGGAAGGACAACGGCATGGGGGTGGAGGATGTGGTGTTTGGTGGGGAAGGTGGTGTGCGAGCTGCGTTCAACACACATGAGGATGGCAACAACAAGGGTGCGATGACGTACAATACCACTGACAACACCGTGCAGCCAACCCAACCATCATATTACAAGGGTGATGACGGTACCCACAACAACAACAACAACAACAGCAATAACAGCAACACCAAGCAGCAAGCAGCAGGAACATACATGACGAGTGTTGATAATGATACCACTGCACATGACCTGTACCAGTATACAGATGATCAAGAGGGATTCAACATCAACACAACAGCAACGCTGGTGCTCCCAACAGGTGCTCAATTACTCGATGCAGCAACTGCTCGACTGCAGGGAGGGGCTGGGGAGGGTGAGAGGGGTGTTGGTGGGTCGAATGATGTGGGGGTGGGGCAGTTTATGGCACCCCTTGCTGTTGCGGAAAGAGTTGCATGAAACAAGAGGGGAAACCCTTGTATGAAACCCTACTTACATTATGAAACAAGAGGGGAAACCCTTTTATGAAAGAAGAGGGGAAACCCTCGTGGATGAAACAAGAGGGAGTGCTTGTGGTGGGGTGTTGCATAATGACGATGGGGCGTGTGGGTGTGTGGGCAGGCGCAGTGTGTGTACTTATGGAGGGCGAGGGGGTGTATGGGGCAAGGTTGGTTTTTATACGTACACGATATGCACTGGTCATGTAACAAACAACATGCGTGAGTGTGTGGGGATTTACCATTGATATCACATTGTAGAATACAAAACAGGAACCAAAAAAAATGCACACAAAACATGACCAGTACGCATACCCACACACCAACACACACATATCCATAATACCCCAATCGTTGTAGCACTTCACCATCACACTCACCACATTCCCCTAATACCCCAATTGTTGCAACACTTTATCATCTGTCCTCCATTTCTCCCGTATTTTCACTGACAATGCCAAATACACGGGCCTACCCAAAAACGCCTCCAACTCTGCTCTTGATGCAGTCGCTAGTTTTTTCAGTGCACTGCCTTCCTTGCCTAGCAGTATTGCTCGCTGCTGGGGACGCTCCACGTAGACTTCCACCTGTGAGTGTGTGCATGGGTTGTTATTGTGGGGGGGAGGAGGGCGGGGAGAGACAGAGGGAGTATATATATGGGAGTGTATGTGATGAGTGTGTGTGTGTATGTGTGTGTGTGTGTATGTGTGTGTGTATGTGTGTGTGTGTGTGTATGTCATAGCAGCAAGGGTGCAGCTGGAAAACAAAACCAAGAGAAAACAGCAAAGAAATGCCACCACCACACAACCCCTAGTTCATGCACACAACACACCATTTCCTCAGCACACCAACACCCATAACCCACCCCCATGCAACCCCCTCACACATACACACCTCTACATAGTCCTTGGCATGAGGTCGTGCTTTGAAATCAGTGCATGCAACAGACACTGCATACGGAACCTCTTGTCTATATTGTAAAAACACCTGCTCACGTATTATTTCAGACACAAAAAAGCGTTCTGGTTGATCCGCAACAAGATCCTGGGGGGGAGGGGTGTACATAGTTGGTGGGTGTATACACAGTGGGGTGGGGGTATATAGTGGGTGGGTTGGTGGGTGTAGAAAAGCGTGTGCGCACATAAACGCACATATATCAAGCACATACATGTATACACCATGCAAACACCCCATCCCACCCCTTTTTAAACACCCTTTTTCTGTACATCTGTACACCCCCCCCCCCCACACACACCTACCTTATCATACAAGGGGGGTCCCTCGGGCACCACCCCCGCTGCCCACCCCCGCACCTCCTCCACCCCCTCTCCCTCCAACGCCACACACGGAAACACCACCTGCACGACACTACTCGCCTCCATAAACATTCGCTTCAACCCCTCCACCTCTTCCCTCGGTAACAAATCCGTTTTGTTGAGTGCGACCGCAATGGGGGGCCCTGTGAGGGGGGCCCCTTTGACTATGGGTAGGGCTGCTTCTGGTTGGTCGGCACTGTCTACGACCAATAAGATGCCATCTGCTGTTTCCACTGCTTGACGTACTGCCTCCATCATTTTGGCATCAAGCTTGTTTGTGATACCCTGTGTGGGGTGTATATGGGGTTGTGGATGTGTTTGTGATACCCTGGTTGATGTGTGGGGTGTGCCGTATAGGTGTGCGGTATGAGTGTGGGGTGTAGGTGTGATATATGTGTGGGTGTGGGGCTCACCTCGCAACCCCCTCTACATGATACTCCACCCCTCCCACAACACACTCCACCCCATAACACACTCCATCACACCATACCGTGATAACACCAGGCGTGTCCATCCACACCACCTGGCTCATATCATCCGACATGATACCCACTATACGATGTCGTGTGGTTTGCGCCTTTCGGGTGACAATGGATAGTTTCTGACCTAGCAGTGCATTGAGGAGGGTGCTCTTGCCTGCATTGGGGTAGCCTATGATTGCCACATACCCTGGAGCGGGGGGGGAGAGGGGGAGCTTGTGGGGGTGAGTGTGTGTGTGGTGAGAGTGTTTGGGGTGAGAGTGTGTGGGGGAGTTTGGGGGGGGGGAGTGCGCGTGGTGAGAGTGTGTGTGTGTAGTGTACGCACATACATGTATGCAACTGCACGAGCACGCTCTCTATGCAGATGTGCCCATAGTATGTGGGGAATGCAGTGCGTACGTTGTGCTCTTATTGCTACTCTGACATGTACCACCACCTCCATTACCACAAAGAGCAACACATCACAAACATCACATACCGCACTTGTGACCATCAGGTATGGGTTCTGGTGGTGTTGCAGGCACAACTACAGGTTGCTTGTCAGATGGTTGCTTTTTGCGGCGACGGCGTGGTGGCTTTTTGGCGGGTGGTGTGGTGGAGGGTGTGGTGGATGAGCAACTGACGGTTGGGGTGCGTTGTTGTTGATGGGGTGCTGGGCTTGCACTTTTCGTGGCTGCCAAGGATCTGACATGCTGTTTATGACCAACGCCGCATAGGAAGCGGTGTGAACCAAGCATGCTGGTCAAACCGCGCTGGTCAACGCGACAATTGGCAACGACTTGATGGATTGCGGCAGGAGGACAAGCCGACACGGACTGTTGGGCAATGTGATGATGCACAGGTTGTGTATTGCTGAGAAGCAAAGGACAATGTCAAGTTGTTCAAAGGAGCGTGCAATACATTGTCAATAAAAACATTGTCAATAAAAACATTGTCGCTCACACAGCCGTGTACAACAAACACCATGCCATTTGTGCAAGTATCACCAGATATACGAATATACTATCATGTATACAATAGCAGCGAAGACAATGCAATACACGATGATGGTGACGATGATCATGCAAGCGCCCGTCGTATATTGTTCATCATGGGCCTTGGAGCCAGTTTTGTATGCTGGCAACCACAAATACAATCATTACTCGAGCACAACAGTCGATTTGGACTCGAGTCAAATATGCAAATGTGCACCATGGACAACAGGGGCCTAGGCTTGTCATCCGCACCACTGGCAACCAATGCCAACTACAGCACAAGGTGTATTGCCATGCCCCATAATTGCCTCTCACACACACACCCTCACATGCACACACACACACACACCTCAACCCTCCCCCCTCACACACAGTATCATGGCCCATGATTGCCTCGCAGTGCTCGATGACCTGCACTGGCACCATAACGTGCACATTGTCGGCCACAGCATGGGGGGTATGATTGGTGTCAAGTTGGCAGCACTCGCCCCCCACCGTGTGGCGTCATTAACAGTTATCAGTACCAGTGCAGGTGGGTGGGATGCGCTGCTCCCCAGGTCGTGGCGGCAGTTTAAGATGGGGTGGAAGATGATGATGGCTAGGGATGAGGATACGAGGACAAAGAGAACGTTGAAAGCACATTTCACCAAGGAAATGTTGGATGAACTGGTGTGTGTTGGGGTGTATGTGGTGTGTGTGTGTGAGAGAGAGAGTTGATTAACATGTGCATAGGTACTGCTTTGTACGTCATACATTACTTGACAACTCTTGTGCGTCTTGTGCATCACTATACACACAATTACTCTATACACACACACATACCTATTCACACACATACCTATACACACACATACCTACAAATCTACACACACATAAACAACACCCACCTGCACACCTACCCAGGAGCATGATGCAGTGGTGGGTAGGAGGGCACGTCATGCCATACTACATCAGGAATATACCACCATGGCAAAAACACTTGCACCCACCACCATCAATGGCAGCAAGGTGTGTGTTTCTGTGTGTAGGTGAGTGTTTGTTTGTGAGTACGTGATGCGTGATGCGTGTACGTGTGTGTTGGTGAGTATGTGACATGTGTAAGTATGTGTGTGCATGTCTATATTCAAAATCTATGTGTGGCATGCACACACAACACCCATTAGACGCTCCCCACCAACATCCCACCCTACCCACGATACACCCACCCCAACCACCCCCCATGCACAACAAATAGGGTCAATTCAAAGCAGTATGGACACACAATGTTGCTATGTCAGACATACAAGCAATACACCATGGTGGCTTCCCCTGTTTGGTGATTCATGGTCGTCATGATATAGTGACACCCCCGGCATGTGGTCAACGCTTGGCGGTCAAACTAAAATGTCCTCTGGTGTTGTTGGAGGGGGCCCATTTTCTCACAAGGGATCAGGCCCCTGCTGTGAATCAACTGCTGGCTGGGGTTGTTTTTGGAGAGGTGCGGGGGTGGAAGGTGCAGGGGGTATGTGTGTGTGGTGGATGGGGTATGGGGGTGTTGCACTGGGGGTGTTGCACGCCCCTCTTCCCCTTTCTTTTCCCCGCGCTTTTTTTCCCCCACCCTTTCTTTTCCCCCCGCTTTCTTTATCCCACCCTTTCTTTATCCCCACCCTCTACTCCTATTCAACAGGCATTTCATCACCGCCCTCACTATCAGTTTATACTGGGCGACGCACACGTGCCCCCCAGTTACACCGCTGCACTTGACACCCACCCCAATGATCTCTCCCCCCATGAGCATGTTGTCAATGGGGGGGGGCATGGTGGCGAGTGAGCAACGGGGTGCGAGTTGTGATGGGTTGATGGGGAATGTGCGGGGTGGGGAGCGCAAGGGGGTGGTGGTGCATGTGGAAGCAGCCAACACATAGTAGTGGAGGGTGGTGTGGGGAGGGTGGTGTGGGGAGGTGGTGTGGGGAGGTGGTGTGGGGAGAGCATGATGATGAAGAGTAATGATGATGTATGATGATGATGTGTAATGATGACAATAACGATGACAGTTATGATGAGCACACGTGCAATCATTGTGATGTTTGTTACATGAAAATGCACATAGCAAAGAATCAATAATGCAGTAACAAAAAATGCATTGAAACGTGAAAGAAAAGGGGGGGTTTCTGATGTATGTATATTCGTATAAAAAACACACGCTCACACATCAAATACACACACATACACATGCACACATGCCTCCCAATCATCATACTCCCCATCATCATCATCATCATGTCCCTCTCACACCACCTTGTATACCCTCCATACGTGTGGTCAACCTCCATACACTTGCTCAGTCAACCTCCAAATGCTAGGTCAACCCCTACACACAAGGCATGCCCTCAACCTCCATGTGGTCAACCTCCACACAGCCAGTCAACCTCTACCAGAACTCTACATTACGAGTGGACACACGTCTCCCTGTGCTCCTGTCAGTCACATACCCCCTAGGCAACACACGTAATCGTTGTGTTTGTTGCTCCACACTGCCCACCAGCTCATATGATAGGTCGCTGTACTCTTGCACAAGCACTACCTGTGCCTGTGTGTGAGGGTGTGGGTGTGGAAGTGGGTGGGTTGGTGGGTGGGGTGTGGGTGGGTGTATTGTGTTGTAGGTGTATTCACAGTTGTTTGTACACATGCACATGCACACACATCACATATACATCCACAACACATATACATCCACAACACAAGTACACCAACATACACAAGCACACACAACGCAACAACAACACACATACACATACCCCCACCCACCCCTCACACACACACTCTAGTACAAAACATACCCACCCCTCACACACACTCACACACACACACACACACACTCACACTCACATCAAGTACAGCCCCCACACCCACACCCACAACACACCAACACATACACACGCACCTCTAGTACGGCAGGTTTACGTGGCAGCAGGTCAACAGGTTGTTGTTGCACAAGTACAAATTGGTCAATAGCAGCACGTGCTTCAGCCAATGCCTCATCAAACACACCTGGGGGTGTTTATTGTATATGCTGTATTATGTGTGTGTTGTATATAATGTGTGTGTTGTATATAATGTGTGTGTTGTACATAATGTGTGTGTTCCCATTTGTATATGGTGTGTGTGTCCATTTGCGTGTTTGTATAGTGTGTGTGTATGTAGAGGTGTATGTATGCGGGTGTACGCATGTGGGTGTATGCATGTGGGTGTATGCATGTGGGTGTATGCATGGTATCACATGTGAACCAGCATGTTTGCACAAATCACAACACTCACACACACATCAACACACACAAAAACACAAAAACACACACATACGTTGAGGTATGCCTGATGCTGCTGCTGCTGCTGCCACACTTGCACAACCCATGCCCACCCCCTGCGCACTCGTATCACCCTCACCATTATATTGACCATCGTATTGACCATCATTCATTGTGTTGTTGCCATGCTCACTACCACCATCCTCTTCATCACTGCTACTGCTTGCACTGTCCATCACACCACCCTCCATGCTGCCTGCATGAGTGTTGTTATGGTCAAACATGCTACCAGCAGAGGGGTCCACGCCGAGGAGGGTGCGCAGGGCCCTTGTCATGTGTACCTTGTGTTGTGAAATGAGAGGGGACATGTTTTGGGGGTTTTGAGGGGTGGTTTTGGTGCGGACAACAGTACGTATTGAGTGGCTGTGCAACATACATGTGTGTGTAATACATCAATGCACACATACATACATGCATATACACACACTCACATCCACACATCCACACACACACCTCCCCCGCCCCAACCCCACCACAAACACACCTCTGATTCGCTCTTGACAGTATAAATCAACACCCCCTGTGCCCTGGCTGCACTCTTAATCCACCCCCCCTGTTTCACCTTGCTCCTCACAGCCAGCACAGCGTCAGCACCTGTCAACCTATCAGTACACACCACAGCACCTGCAGGGAGACCCAACTTCCACACAACTTCTTGTACAGCGTCCTGGTCAATGCCAAAGAGGTATAGGGATAGGCGGGTGGGGGGGGCGGATGCGGGTGTGTGTGTGGGGGGTGATGGTTGAGCAGACTGTGTGGGTGGGTGGTGGGTAATTTGTGGAGTATGCATACAACACACAATATACACACGACACACAATATACAACACACAAAAACACACAATATACAACACACAAAAACACACACAATACACAACACACACACACAAAACATACCTGTTGCTGTTGACCCCCCATCATCAACCCACCACCCCCATTCCTACCACCACCACCCTGCCCCACCAACCCCACCAACGATGCCGGCACATCCCCCGCCACCCCCCCCCTTGCCGCATACAACCGCCCCCGCACCACCTCTGCCTCCCCCCCCATCAACACCGCCACACCCCCATCGCTCGCCCTCACCCGCAACTGGGGCTCCACAGGGGCCCCCCTCAACATGCTATCCACTGCATTCATCACATCCTCATGCACCTCCCAGTGATCCCTGTCGAGGATTTGAACCACTGCATCAAAGGAAGGGGGCCCCTCTCTTTCGAGCACAGATTTGGCACCCCCTCGTCGGCGGGCTTCTTCGTCCCCCAGTGTGACAGAGTTGATGCCCCCGAGGAGGGGGGAGAGGGCAGGGTTTTTGAGGACATTCGCCAGTTCATTGCCTGTTTGTGTGTGTGTAGCTTTGTAGGTGTGTTTTGTGGTTTGTTTGTGTGTGGATGGTCATGTGTCGTTGTATGATAATATACACGTCATGTTGATACCACCATGCACATTACATTTCTCACCCCCCACACACCCCTTTTCCACCCCCACCCCCACCCCCACCACACATGCACAACCTACCATGTGCCGTTGCTACCAGTTGCACACCACGTTGACTGATAGTCTTCGCAGCAGCCGCCTCTGCCTCAGTTCCCACCTCATCGATCACAATGACCTCCGGCATGTGGTTCTCCACCGCCTCTATCATCACCCTGTGCTGTTGAGAGGGGTCCGCCACCTGCATGCGACGGGCCCCCCCTATGGCGGGGTGGGGGACGTCCCCATCCCCCCCGATTTCGTTGCTTGTGTCGACGATGACCACACGTTTGCGTCCTAGGTCTGCTTGCATGCGGCTGATGTCACGTATTGCTGTGGTTTTGCCGACACCTGGCCGTCCTGAGGGGGGGGGGGTGAGGGTGTTTGCTTTTGTCTACATGCAGTGTAGTACACAGACGCACACATACACATATCCATGTATACACATATCCATGTATACACATCAATGTACACACACACACACACACACACACACACACACACACACACACACACACACACACA